>JAEEGI010000309.1_pt1 | contig 207653 bp, 157 predicted proteins | sample 8958751 | NCBI WGS metagenome assembly JAEEGI01 (sample SAMN16246545, study PRJNA631951) | gut metagenome | biome: gut microbiome; feature: rumen; material: KS-attached | host: Bos | place: Iran: Karaj | collected 2018-10 | reverse complement strand
AACCGTCATATTTTCCGACGACTATTCCCGCCACATCCCGGATCATCTCCTCGTACCTTTTCACCTCAGCCTCAGAGTCGAAGGACTGGTTGATGATGAAGTGGAAGTTGCCCTCGAGTGCGTGGCCGTAGATGCAGGAGTCGTCATACCCATGCTTGTCAAGCAGGTTGGACAGATCCACTGTCGCATTGGGAAGATCCTCGATATGGAAAGCCACGTCTTCAATGAGACATGTGGTCCCTTGACGTCTCATGCCTCCAACGGACGGGAATATTCCGGAACGGATCGCCCAATATTTAGAGCAAGTCTCAGGATCACTTGTGAACTCGGGCAGTCCCGAGTCGGACAATACTCCGAACCCTTCCAAGGAGGAAACTATCGAGGAAATATTTGATTCCAGCTCATCCAGGGAGGATCCCGTGGTCTCGGTCAGCACAGCTGTGAGGTCTTTGTCCGGGTACTTCTCCAGCATCGGATCAGAGACGGACATCAGCGATCTCTTGTCGAGCAACTCGGCGGCGTTTATAATGGATCCTTCGTCCCGTTTCATCGCCACAACCGCCTCCGCGGCCTCTTTTATGGATCCGAAATAGATCATGGCGCTGGCCTTGAAGGGGGCGAGCGGAAGAGTCTTCATCGTGACACGGCTCAGGAAAGCCAGCGTCCCTTCCGAACCCACGAGCAAGTGGGCCATGATGTCGAACGGGTCGTCGAAAGTCACTAGCGGCAGCAGGTTTAGGCCGGTGACATTCTTGATTGAATACTTATGCTTTATCCTGTCTGTAAGTCGTTGGTTGGAAATGACTTCCCGGTGGAGATCCTCTATCGCCTTAAGGAACTCCGGGTGGCTGGTTCGGAAAGCGGCCTTCGAATCCTCGTCACCAGTGTCAAGGACTGTCCCGTCCGGGAGCACCATCCTGGCCGAGATCATCATCTTGTCTGAGTTGGCGTGTGTGCCGCAGCTCATTCCGGAGGCGTTGTTCATCACGATCCCGCCCACCATGCAAGAGCCGATTGAAGCCGGGTCCGGTCCGAATTTACGCCCGTATGGTTTAAGGATGGCGTTCACCCTGGCTCCGACTATACCAGGCTCCAAAGTCACGTTTCCGCTGCCCGGATCCACTTTGAATCTCTCCCAATTCTTCCCTGCCACAAGCAGGACAGAGTCGCTTATTGCCTGGCCAGAAAGGCTTGTTCCGGCGGCCCTGAAAGTGACAGGCACCTTCATGCGGCTGGCCAGTGACAAGACTTTGGACACTTCCTCCTCATTTCCGGAGCGGATGATGATTTTTGGAATAAGCCTGTAAAAACCGGCGTCTGTTCCCCAGGCGAGACATCTCAAATCGTCTGTGTAGATGCTCTCTTTCGGGAGTATTCTCTTTACCTCGGAGAGGAAAGTCTGATGCCTTGTGTCGCTCATCTTATGAACACGATTATGTGGTACATCATCAAGCCGCTGGCGATCAGCTTGATTCCGGTGCCGAAAAAGAACCCCAGAAGGGCTCCTATGGCTGATTTCGAAGACTCCCAGCCGTCTTTCCTGGCCACCAGGTACTCAGCCAGGAAAGCTCCTCCGAGAGTCCCCAGGATTATTCCCACCGGTGGCACGAACATCCCGACAATAAGGCCGATGATGGCTCCCCGTCCTGCCGCTTTGCTACCCCCTGTGATCCTGGTGAAATATGCCGGGACCACGTAGTCCACGACGCAAACCACGATTGTGATGGCAAGCCAGATCAGGAGGAACTTGGTGGATATCGGGTCGCCTGCTCCGTTGGTCCCATTGCCCCAGAGGTAGAGGATAAGCAGTCCGGCCCAGCTGACCGGTGGCCCGGGAAGGCCAGGAAGAATGCTCCCGGCGATTCCTATGATTCCGGCCAGGACGGCCATTATGATTATGACTATTGACATTAGTGTTTAGGATGACATGGCGGATTCCACGTCGTCAGGCTGGATAGGCAGGCGGTTAGGACCGGTGCGTCTGGCACCGTCTTCGGTCACCAGTACATCGTCCTCCAGGCGGATTCCTCCGAAGTCGTAATAGGACTCCAGCTTGGCGAAGTTGACGAACCCCTTTCCTGTGCCCTCAGACTTCCACTTCTCAATAAGAGCGGGGATGAAATATATTCCCGGCTCATCGGTGATGACATTTCCCGGGACAAGCTTGCGGGCCATGCGAAGGCTTCCAAGGCCTAGCTGGTTGGCGCGCTTCTGATCAGGATCGTAGCCCACAAGGTTCTCACCGAGATCTTCCATATCGTGGACATCCAGTCCCATGTTGTGGCCGAGGCCGTGGGGCTGGAACAGGCCGGCGATGCCCTCGGCGACCATAGTGTCGAGGTCTCCCTTCACAAGATCCAGGGCGCTTAAACCCTCGAGCATCTTCCTCGCGGTGGCGAGGTGGACATCCCTGTAGGCGACACCCGGCTTTGTCAAGCTGAAAGCCAACTCGTTGCAGTCACAGACTATCTGGTAAACCTCCCGTTGTTTCGTGGTGAATTTCCCCGAGGTCGGGTAAGTCCTCGTGAAGTCGGATGCGTAGTGCATGTTGTTCTCGGCTCCGGCGTCGATGACCATCAGTTTGCCCGGCTCAACGATCTTGTCGTGGAGGTGGTTGTGAAGGGTCTCGCCGTGCTGTGTCAAGATGGTCGGGAAAGAGACACCCCAACCTTTCTGGAGCACCAGCCCCTCCATCTTTCCGACTATATCCTGCTCGACAATCCCGATCTTTATGTTGTCACGGCCGATGGAGTGCATCTCCTGTCCGAGTGCTCCGGCATCGTCAAGTTGCTCAATCTCACATGGTTCCTTGACAAGCCTCATCGAGATCACAGCCTTGACAAGCTCCTCGGACGCATGACGTCCGCCATCCTCAGCTATCGGGGCGACCTTGCCGACCAGCTCCTCAGGAATCCCTGTGAGGGAGGCCAGTTTCATGGTGTTGTAATATCTCGACGGGGGGAGGAAATGAATATTCCTGCCGGTGGCCAAAGCCTTTGTGACCGCCACGCTCAATGCACCGTAAGACGCTGATTTTACAATTCCGACCTCAGCCGCCTTGGATGCCACGGACGGTTGAGGACCCATCCAGATAATATCCCCGATCTCGACGTCATCGGCGTAGATTGTCTCTTCCCCGTTGTCCAAATCAATCACTGCTCCGTAGCGGGGCTCGTCCAGTCCGAAATAATACAGCCAGGAAGAATCCTGCCTGAATTTGTAGGCGTTATCCTTGTACTGGGCCGCTGCCTCCACATTTCCGACAAACAGGGCGATACCGCGTTTCCCCTCAGGAGCGGTGGCCGCCATCTTCTCGATCAGAGCCTTTCTTCTGGCGATATAGATATCTTTTGAGAACATGTTTTAAGAGTTTTTTATCCTTTCACAAAGATAACAATTCGGCGTGACTATTGAAATAGTGAGGAAAAGTATTAAATTTGTTCATTATGCTGAAATTCATCTTGACTTGCGCATTGGTCGGAGGCATTATAGGTCTCTTGTTCTCCCGTAGCGGAGAAGGGGATCGGGGCTTCACCGAGGGCGCCAAAAAAGGCATCGGATGTGGTTGCGGCTGCGTCACGGTGTCAGTTGTCCTGTTGATCATACTGTTCTTCATGATCATGGGGATTCTCGCCATTTGACAATTGTTTCATTCTAATAACAAAAGATATGAGAAAGTTTATTTATTGGACTGGGGCGACGTTGATTGCCGCTTTCGCGTTGGCAAGCTGCTCCCCTAAGCAGAACACGTTGACTTCCAAAGAGAAAGCTGAGGGATGGCAACTCCTGTTCGACGGTGAGTCACTTAATGGTTGGAGGGATTATAATGGCAAGGAGCTGACCGGTCCTTGGGCTGTCGTCGATGGTACCATCCAGGCTGATGGAGGTGGAAGCGACGCTAATGGATATATCGTCACCGAAAAGGAATACACCAACTTCGACCTCAAGTGGGAGTGGAAGATCAGCAAGGGCGGCAACAGCGGCGTGATGTACCACGTCGTCGAGAATCCCGTCCTCAAGGTCCCTTATGTCACTGGTCCTGAATATCAGCTGATTGACGATGATAACTTCACAGAGATGAACGACGGCTACGTTCTTGAGCCTTGGCAGAGATGCGCCGTGGACTACGCCATGTATGTCCCCGATTTCGACAAGCGTGACCTCAAGCCCGCCGGGCAGTGGAACCAGAGCGAGATCATCTTTGACAACGGTCACGTCACCTATCTCCTGAACGGGAAAGCCACAGTCGAGTTCGACGCTTGGAGCGAGGATTGGTTCGCCCGCAAGGCTGCCGGCAAGTGGGCTGATTGCACCGAGTACGGCATGTCTCCGACCGGTCACATCTGCCTCCAGGATCACGGTTATCCCGCTTGGTTCAGGAATGTCAAGATCAAGGAACTTCCTGATCCCGAGCCGGTTGAGAAGGATCTCTTCAATGGCAAGGACCTCACTGGATGGATCAACTACGGCACCGAGCTGTGGTATGTCGACGATGAGGGCAATCTGGTTTGCGAGAGCGGCCCCGACAAGGATTACGGATATTTCGGAACCGAGGATTATTATTACAATTTCGATCTCACCCTCGAATTCCAGCAGTTCGCTGACGGCAATTCGGGTGTGTTCATCCGTTCCATCGTTCCTGAGGGCGTGAAGGTCAGCGGCTGGCAGGTCGAGGTGGCCCCGCCGAATCACGACACCGGCGGAGTTTACGAGTCATACGGCCGTGGCTGGCTCTACCAGATTCCGGACGAGAAGGAGAACATCCTCAAATATGGCGAATGGAACACCATGCGCATCCGTCTTGAGGGCGACCATCTCCAGTCCTGGCTCAACGGTGAGCCTATGACCGACATCACCGATGAGAAGATCGGTAAGGGACGGGGCAGGATCTGCCTCCAGATCCACGATGGTGGCGGCATCAAGGTCCGTTGGCGCAACATCCACATCAAGACGCTGTAAAACTTAAATACAGTCGTCATGACAGGAAGAACAGACATTCTTTTGAAAGAAGTCAAGGAAGTCCTTGAGTGGGACATCCTCAAGTTCTGGTCCGGCATGCAAGATCCCCGAGGCGGCTTCTACGGGAAGATCGCCGAGGGGCTTGCCGCCGACAAGGACGCCGACAGGGAGGAGCAGCTTAACGCGCGCATAATCTGGGCTTTCTCCAACGCCTACAGGTTGTTCCGGAAAAAGGAATATCTGATGCCGGCCATGAACGGCAAAGATTATTTCATCCAGCATTTCATCGACCACAAGTATGGCGGAGCGTTTGTTTACGTCGATTCTTGGGGCGAGAAGAAAGACACCGACGCCATCCTGAGCAACCAGGCTCTCGCCATTTACGCGTTGAGTGAGTTCTACGGGGCCACGAAAGACGATGAGTCTCTCAAGCAGGCCATCAATCTCTACAAGATTGTCGAGAAAGAGTTCCACGACCTCACCCTTGGAGGTTACAAGGAGGCTCTCACCAGGGATTTCAACGTGAAGGACGAGTCCCGAATCGCAGTTTCCCACCTGTATCTTCTCGAGAGCTATTCCAATCTCTACAGGGTTTGGAGGGATCCTTCTCTGCGTGGAGTGATCGCTGATCTTATCGACGTGATGGTCAGTGAGTTCTTCAATCCACAGACCGGTCATCTAGAGCCTCGTTTCGGCAAGGATTGGAACTTGATTCCTTCCGGTTGCATGTACGGAGTGGATCTCGAGGCATCTTGGTCGATTCTTGACGCCGCCTACGCCATTTGTGACATGGATGTGATCAACCATGTGAAAGACACCTGCCTCCAGCTCTACAAGTCAGGAATGGACGGGATGAGCGGAGAGGGCTTTGTGGTGTATGGCAAAGATGCTGACGAGGAGATTGACAACCAGATGGTTCCGTGGGTCCAAGCTGAGGCCCTGATCGCCAACCTGTGCGCCTGGAAGTATCAGAGCGTCCCTGAGGGGGCTGACTATGCCATGCGTATCTGGGACTACATCAAGGAGCATCTCAACGACTCTGTGGACACAATCGCTTTCCGCATGTTCCCGATGCATGACGCCCGTGCCTGCGTTCAGGTCATGAATATCTTCAGGTAAAGCGACAGTATCTTAAGGTAAAGCGCCAGTATCTTCAGGTAAAGCGACAGCCCGCATCAGATGGGCTCCGCATGCCCTAGGTAAGCAAGTTGCTTCTGGCCTTCTTGTTGTGCGTGTTACGGAACTTATTGATTTATAATTTTTTACCGCATCAGATGGTCTCGATTTCGGGACCATCTGATTGTGTAAAGTGCTGGATTATAATTGTTTCCATAACACGCCCCTATCTGTTATTACTGAACAGTTTGCTGTTATTACTGAACATTAGACATGTGAAGGAATTTCTTGAGACATGAAGTCGGTGCTTTAGTGTTTCTACTTAAATAATTGAAAAGAAAAACCAGATCTCTCTTAGGAATCGCCTCGAAGTTGAGTTGTTTATCGTTATATCCGAGTTTCTTTACTATCCTAAGCATATCTCTGTAGCACGAATGATCTCCGTACTCGTCTTCCAGGTCAAACTCGGAACCGGCGTTGGAGTCAATCGCTGTCAGCATCTTGTCAATACTATTGTACAGCTCCTCCAATGAGTCTTTAGACAGAAAATTGTATTTACTCAAGATATAGTCGATAATCTGAAGATTCTCATCCGCATTCAGATTTGAGAAGATGTTTCTTAATGCGGAATAAGAGAGATACTTATTCTTCGAGTGGAAATAATCAACCATGTTCAATGCTTTTCTCATGGCATTGCGGCAAGCTCTTTTGCGAAGTGGCCTGGAAAAGGGGCAGTCGGATTTCAGATAAGCCAACAGGCTCCATTTGTATTCAATAGCATATGGGTACAACTTCCCCGCTACAGGATTATTGAATACATACGCCACGGTTCCAAGAATAATCTTTACCACCTTTTTGAGAGAATTCCCAAATGGTTTTTGGAATACACTACCTGTTCTTTCGTATTCTTTATTGTATTCCTTGACGAATGTGATGGCCATCTTTTGGATAAAAGATCTCAGTAGACGAAGGCTGATACTTTTGAAAAAGAAATGGATATGGTTAAACATTGGGCAGAACCCAATTACCACAAGATTCATCTCCCTGGTTAAAACACTGACAATAGTAATAAGTACTAGAAAATCCTCTGTGCGGTAGAATATCCCGTTACCCGCCAGACCTTTTATAAACGCATGTCTCGCTTCCATCGTTTCTCATAGTTTATTGTTGCGAATATAATAAAAACAAGCTTTCCTTAAATGATAAAAGGAGTCCGTGTTATGGAAGTCGTTAATTGATAAGCGGAAACGAGAACAGATGGTCCTGAATTAGCTACCATCTGATTATTTAAAGTGCTAGATATTAATCATTTCCGTAACACGCATGCAAAGCGGGTAAACCGCCAGGGACTTGATCGGGTAGACGGATTCGCTTGATTCTATACTGAAAAGAGCCGAAAAGAACGGCTTTCTAACGGGCTGCCGAGGGGCTACTTGTGGGTGAGTGGTTTATGAGAGGGTCTCCAGGAGGCGGGCAATGAGAAAACCGAGATAGTTTCCGACGGCATAGCCGACGACACCGACTGAGAGACCACCAGCCAGTACGGACTTGTTTTTCATGGCTGCGGCCATCATCGGAACAAAAGGTGGCGAGCAGATGTAGGCTACAGAGCTGACAGTCATTGTGTCAGCATCAACCTTCAACGGTTTCGCTGCCAGTACTTCCAGAAGTAGTGAGAAGAATATCACGAAAGTCAAGTAGCCCAACATATTCAAGCTGCCGCTAATGCTGAGTGAACGCAAATCCGCCATCGACGCCACCACGACTGAGAACACATAGATGCAATACATCCCGATGTCGTAGCCATATTTACGCTTTTTGATCGGCTTCCAGAAAGAGGCCGCTATGCCGAGAGTGGTCAAGCTGAGAATCAGCACAGTCATGAACGCTCCGTCCCCGGCGAGAAGGCCCAGCCCGGCGGAAACTCCTATTATAAAGGCGTCTACACCCAGTAGGAATAACGCGTCCCGAAGTCCCTGCTTCGTGAATAGTCCCTTGAATGGCTGATCTTTATCCGGCCCTTTAACCTCTTGATCATCACCGCTTGCCTCCACGGGCAGCCAGCGGCGGAACAGGCGTATCCCAACAGACAGCAGGAATGTCAGGTACAGGAAGCTGATGGCCATGTCAAACGAGTTCAAAAGGATGAATGTCTCCTCGGGAACATCCAGCATCACCTTGAGGGAAGCTAAATTGATGGTTCCTCCGGTGTAGACTCCGGTCAGCATCCCGCCGATTTTCGCTCCATCTTCCATATTCCTTCCGAACAGGAAATATCCGGCTAAAACCGAGAGCGTCACGGCGGCCAGGCCTAACAGGAGAGCAAGCAGCTGGCTTCTAGTCTTGCTTCGTTGGAAGGTGCAGGAAAACAGCATCAGCGGTATGGCCAGCGGGACTGTGGCGCTGGACAGAACCTCTTGAATGCCAGCCATGCCGGAAGGATGGAATAAATTCCCGAATATGATCCCGACAATATAGAGAATCAGCACCGGTCCAATCTTATCGAGCACCGGAACGCGTCGGCATAGCCATAGCACGCATGCCGGGCTGAGAAGGAAAAACAGTATGACGAGAATGTTGCCGATCATTGTTTTTCAAATATATCAATATTTTCCGTTTTTGGTAAACTTATTTCAGGACGCCACTGAGGGCCGTGTTATGGAAGTTGTTGATTGATGGGTAAATAAGCAAACAGATGGTCCCAAATTCAAGACCATCTGTTTGCTTATTTGATTGCTAATCAATTATTTCCGTAACACGGTGGGCTGCGATCTTAAGTGAGTCGCAGTGTCAGGTCGATGAAGTCCTCGACGCTCAGCCGCTCGGGCCTCAGCTCGAACACCGGGTCTGCTAAAGTCGGGGTGGCCGGAGCGGCCTCCGGGCTTAGGCCGTACTCAGCCGCAGCGGAGCGAGGATGGACGCGGCCGGGCCCGGACGGCCGTCCTGCCTGTGAGATTAGTGGTTTCAGGGAGTTGCGCAATGTTTTGCGGCGCTGGCCGAAAGCGGTCTTGACGACAGTCTTGAATAGCTTCTCGTCGCAACCCAGCGAAGTCCGGCTGTTACGTGTCAAGCGTATCACGGCAGACTGGACCTTTGGCGGGGGATTGAAAGCACCGGAACCAACAGTGAATAGATATTCAATGTCATACCATGCTTGGAGGAATACGGACAGGATGCCGTAAGTCTTCGTGCCGGGCTTCTCGGCGATGCGCTCCGCCACCTCCTTCTGGATCATGCACACGACTTCAGGAATCTGGTCGCGGTTGTCGATGATCTTGAAGAATATCTGGGAGGAGATGTTGTACGGGAAGTTGCCGATGATCGAAAACTGGCCCGGGAACACGCCCCCGAGATCCATCTTCAGGAAATCCCCCTCAATCAGTCCGTCCCCCAGTTCAGGAAAATGCTTCTTCAAATACACCACACTCTCCTTGTCAATCTCGATGGCTTTGAGTTGTGGCTCTGACATTTCTGACATGTTGCTGGCGTCAGGCTCTGTCAGTCCAGACTCCTCGCTTCGCTCGGCCCCTCCCACTCGCTCAGCGAGCGGGCCCCTCCCTCTTACGAGCCGAGGGTGGCTACGGTCTGGACTTGCCAGACCTGACGCCTGACGCCCGAACTCGGAATTGGCACCGTCCGCCAGACGAGGGATGAGATATTGGGTTAACACCCCCATGCCGGGGCCGACCTCAAGGACTGGGGAGCCCTGCAGGGCACCGACTATTCTGCGGGCGATATCCTGGTCTGTCAAGAAATGCTGCCCAAGGGCTTTCTTCGCTCTAACTTCCATAGACACAAAGATAACTCATTTTCTTCTATCAAAGTTGGACATAAATCGCTAAATTTGCAGACTTGTTGGAATATTAACAAAAACAATATGTACAGAGACCACACTTGCGGCGAGCTTCGTATCGCCAACGTAGGACAGAAAGTGACCCTGGCCGGTTGGGTTCAGAGGTCGAGGAAACTCGGAGGAATGACTTTCATAGACCTCCGCGACCGTTATGGCATAACCCAGCTGGTGGTTGAGGCCGACGCTGATCCGGCCCTTGTCGAGACCGCCACATCCCTCGGAAGAGAGTTCGTGATCCAGGCCGTCGGAGAGGTTCTTGAGCGCCAGAGCAAAAACCCCAAGATGCCCACCGGAGACATCGAGATCAAACTTGAGTCCATTAATATTCTCAACAAATCCGTGACCCCGCCCTTCACCATTGAGGACGAGAGCGACGGAGGCGAGGACATCAGAGCCAAGTACAGGTATCTGGATCTTAGGAGGAACCCCCTGCAGCAGGCTTTGGCTCTGCGTCACAGGCTGGCTCACGAGGTGCGGAACTATCTTGATTCCAAGAACTTCATGGAGATTGAGACCCCTTATCTCATCAAGTCAACTCCCGAGGGAGCCCGCGACTTCGTGGTCCCTTCCAGAATGAATCAAGGCCAGTTCTACGCCCTTCCACAGTCTCCTCAGACCTTCAAGCAGCTGCTGATGGTCGCCGGCTACGACAGGTATTTCCAGATCGTCCGCTGCTTCAGGGACGAGGACCTCAGGGCCGACCGCCAGCCGGAGTTCACCCAGATCGACTGCGAGATGAGCTTTGTCGAGCAGGAAGATGTCCTGAATATGTTCGAAGGCATGATGCGTACCCTGTTCAAGAATGTCCTGAACGTGGATATTCCCGACCCGCTCCCGAGAATGAGCTGGTACGATGCCATGGATAAATATGGCTCCGACAAACCTGACGTGCGTTTCGGAATGACCATCCACGAGATCACTGATAAGGTCAAGGGCAACGGATTCTCCGTCCTTGATGACGCCGCCTATGTCGGTGCGATTGCCGTTCCCGGCGGCGCTGAATATACCCGCAAGCAGATCGACGAGATCACCGAGTGGGTCAAGAGGCCTCAGGTTGGTGCCAAGGGCTTGATCTACATCAAGTTGAACGCTGACGGCACTGTCAAGTCCTCTATCGATAAGTTCTACACTCCCGAGCAACTTCAGACGATAGCCGAGGCTGTCGAGGCGAAGACCGGCGACATCGTGTTCGTGATGAGTGGCCCGGAGAAGCGCAAGGTCCAGACTATGCTGGGTGTCCTGCGTCTTGAGATGGGCGGTAGGCTCGGCCTCAGGGACCCCAAGGTGTTCGCTCCGCTTTGGATCGTGGACTTCCCGCTGCTTGAGTGGAGCGAGGAGGACGGCCGTTTCTACGCTATGCACCATCCTTTCACCGCCCCGAAACCCGAGCACATGGATCTTTTCTATTCCGACAAGAAAGAGGATCTCGAAAGGGTTTGCGCCAACGCCTACGACTTCGTTCTGAACGGCAATGAACTTGGTGGTGGTTCCATAAGAATCCACAATGCTGACGTCCAGAAGAGGATGTTTGAGGTTCTCGGAATAGGCCCTGAGGAGGCTGAATATAAGTTCGGCTTCATCATCCACGCTTTCCAGTACGGAGCCCCGCCTCACGGAGGTCTTGCCTTCGGATTCGACAGGGTCTGCACCCTGTTCGCCGGCAAGGAGAGCATCCGCGACTTCATCGCTTTCCCGAAGAACAACCAGGGACGCGACGTGATGATCGACTCCCCGTCACAGATCGATCAGATCCAGCTCGACGAGCTCGGCATCGACATCAGGCCAGTGGCAGAGTAGAAGACGTTTTTCGGTAATATTTGATTAATAACACTTTATGAAAAATGGGTAGACAAATAATCTACCCATTTTTTGTATCTTGCACTGTTTCAGTTACTTCTGAAAAACGGCGAATTCCCTGATGAGGGGTTCGTTCTTATAACTGTCGATTACTAGCTGCAAAGAGGAGACTTCGACAGGATCGAAGCGGGCGATGCGCTTGTGACCGATGTTGGTTCCGGAGCAGAGCGGGGCAGTGGAGCCATCGGCTTTGACACCCTCCAGATGCCAGGTCAGAACCCGCTCACCCTCAGAGATTTCCTCCTGAAGAACGACTCGGTCGACAACAGTTGAGGAAGGAAGGCTCAAAACCAGTTTGGAGCCCTTGCCCTTAGTCTCGGCAAACGGAGTCCCATAGCTCTTGCGGATCGCCTCGCCATATTCCTCGACCAGCTTGACATCGGCGTCGGGAATCAAGCCCCGGCGGTCAATCACAAGTCCGAGCAGCATGTTTGTGTTACGTCCTACGCTGGTCTCGTATTTCTCCATGAGCTCATCAAGGGAATACAATGTGTCATCCTCTCCTTCATGCCACATCCATCCTCCTCCGAAAGAGCTCTGCCTGCGAAGAGTGAAATCTGACTCTCCAGGGCACCAGAACGGGGCGTCGGGCCGGCCGTTGAGCCCGTCCACGACAAGCACTCCGTCGGAGTTGGTCGTGGAGTCGGCTGTCGCCCAGCAAGGGTCCGGAGCCGTTCCGAGCTCATTTCCTACCCAGCGGATGAGATTCTCATGGCCGTAAGGTCCTTGGAAAGCGATGGCATTCGGCTGCAGTTTCTGGACAAGAGGCAGCACATCAGCTCCACCCTCTTTGGGAGTCAGGACTCCGCCATCGAACCAGATCTCGAAAAGTTCTCCGTAGTTGCTCCACAACTCGGTCAACTGCTTTGCCACCACGGCGTTATATTCAACCTGAGAGACAGGCCCACCTTCCTTGGTTATCCCCCTGTCAGTGTGGAGATAGCCGTTAGCATTGGTGTTGGCGTAGATTCCGGGCTTGATTCCGTATTTCTTGCATGATGCCACGAAATCAGCCACGATGTCGCCCTTGCCGTCTTTCCAGGGGCAGTTTTTGACGCTATAATCATGTGCCTCGGTCGGCCAGAGGCTGAACCCGCTGCCGTGTTTGGCCACCAGGACGGCGTACTTAGCTCCAAGCTTAGAGGCAGTCTCCAGCCATTGATCGGTGTCGAGTTCGGTGGGATTGAACACGCTTGCGTCGGGGTGTGATCCGTAGTTTCTCCAGTTATACTCAGGGACATAGACTTGCATGTCGAAATGGATCAACACGCCGATTTCCGCTTCGGCCCAGTCTTGCTGGATCTTGTTCGGGCGCACGATGTGGGTGTCAGGCACACCAGCTGTCATGAGCGCTTTCAGCTCATCGAGATACTTCTGATAAACTCCTCTCGGAGAGCATCTATGGTCCTTGCAGATGGACGCCGCCATTCCCACGACCTCGCCCATCATTCCGCCGGTACGCATAACCCTGATCGTGCCGAGTGCCGCATGGGTCACGCTTATGTCGCGCCCGGCCATCATAAGGTTGTCTATATTCCTGGAATACAGGCACCTGTAGGGCACGGCATATTCGTTATGACGCTTGGTGACGCTGGTGGCCCGGAAAGGCTCCTCACCTTCCATTCCCGGCTCCGGCTTCGGATAGTGAAGGTCCATTCCCCAAGTCGCGGTGAATGAGGCATCATCGTACTCTACATTGCCAGTGATGTCCTGCTCCTTCAGTATCACATCACCCATCAGGCGGCGTGACTCACGCTTGCCGCCGATGGCGGCCACCCACTCAAGCCGCTTATCTTTAAACTCTTCTTTGTGCTCTGGACTGTTTTTGAGGTAGGCCCAGTTGCCATAGACAGCCCTGAGGCCATGGTCCCTGATACGTTCGATCTCCTCGACCTGGTCCCTTCCGAGTCCGGTCTCCCAGTCCCAGTCGCCTTGTACGATCGGAATGCAAGTCGAGTCGGTGAACTGGATCGCCCAAGGGCACTCCGGGAACTCGTCTCCCGCACAGTCTGAGGCGAACCACTGGACGGAGGTGCCCATAGTCAGCATGTCAGCCTGGTCGGGTGCCTGCGTCTCGCCTGTCTCAGCCTTGCTCTCACGGCCCATCCGGTAGTCGGCCCCAGCCATGAAACCGAGGTTGGCGTCACCGGTGCAGTCAGCGAACAGGCGGCCCTTCAGGACAATCTCCTCGCTAGTGAATATATCCTTTGCTACAATCGAGCGGATCTTCCCGCCCCGGGTCTTGGCAGAGATGGCCTGCTTGCTCAGGAATAAGGTGATATTCGGCTCATTCAGAACGGCTTCCAATTTCATGTCATCCTCGTAGTTGGATGCCGGTCCGGCATTGTGTATCATCTTCTCCGGATGCTTTTTCAAGACATCAAGAATGTGCTTGCTCCTAGGTGTGTCGGGATTCTGCCGCGCCTCGTGGTTGGTCCAGTGGCCGATTCCGCCGATCTCATCCATCAAGCGTCCGAGTTGCGGATATGGCTCCTTGTATATGAGTCCGGACAGGCCTACCCTGATCTCAGAGGAGTTGTTACCTCCCAGCACGGGACGGTTCTGTACAAGGGCCACCTTGCAGCCAAGCCGGGCGGCGGTGATGGCTGCGCATATTCCCGCGATACCTCCGCCGACGACAACGAAGTCGTATTTGCCGGCTTTCACAGGTTTCTTGATCCCCAGCGCTTTACGCCTGAAAGCAGCATCTGGATCCGGAGCCGGGGCGGTTAAGTCCTTTGTCAGGTAGATGGCGTCGCAGCGACCCTCGAACCCGGTCAGGTCATGGAGGGCGATCTTGTTCTCACCTTTAGACAACTCTACTTGCCCGCCGTCTTGCCATGCCCATTCCTCCGATTCTGTGCCGAATACGGCTTCTGAAGGCTTCCCGTTGATGATCACCTGGAAGCGTCCCGGACTCTCCGTCCTGCCCCAGGTCTTGGTCCAGTCGCGGGTGCGGACCCAGAGGTGGTAGGTCCCTTCAGAAGGGGCGTTGACACTGGTTGTGGCGTCAGCCACCGGCCGCCCAAGGCCATGGGCGATGATGTAGGGTGACCCCATCTGCATCATGGACTGATTGTCGTTCGTCCAGCCTCCAAGGTCGGAGAACCCTTCCGCCTCAATGAATATGGACTGTGCGGAGAGAGATAGCGGAAGCAGCAGCGCCGCTATTGCGATCAAGCGTGGTAATCTCATTGTCTTAAAGGGATTTATCAGTCGTGAATATAGAGATTTCCTCAGTATTATACAACTCCGAAGCCATCAAATAGAAGCCATTTCTCTGCCAAGCTGACGGATGGCTTCCAGTATCTGCCCTTTCCTCGATGGAGAAGGTTTTTTTATTCCGTAAATATACCGTGATAACAGACTCTTGTTAATGCCAATTGTACGAGCCATCTCAGAAACGTTTAGTTGAGGGAAGCGCTTGAATATAGTTGCGATTTCATTATCTGGGTCTGGCTCCGCTTTCTCCAGGAAACTTGTGAGGTGGATGTCTTCATCAAGTTCCTCCCAGCGAATGTCGTCCCCGTAAAGCCCTATCTCAAAATGGTTCCGCTGCTCTGGAGTGGCATCAAGCAAGGCTGGAAACGCTTCCAGCGGGCGACTGAGGATCACCCCGTCGTCAGTCTGGACTAAAATGCGCCCATCTTTAAACCACACTTTAACTATTGTCACGTTCATGAACTACTGCTATTCATCGAAATACTCATTCCAGGCTTTGATGATATCATCCCGATACTGATCTACAATTTCGGTTGCCTTTTTGATGTCTTTCGGTTTAATGCCGTTGTTTTCAGCGATTTCTCCTGTCTCAACCATAATCTTGGCCCTTCCGTCACCATTCTGCACATGAATATGAATAGGCAAGTGTTCTTCAGAATAAAAGAAGAAGCGGAGGCCAAACAAAAATATAATAGTGGGCATAGCAAGTTTAGAATTAAGTTTTCAGGACAAATGTAGGTATAAATTTTTATACCCACAAGTGGATTCCTAGATATTATCCAGGAAGAGGCCGAAGCCGTTGAGGAGGGGTGGGGCGTAGGAGGAGACGCTGACCCTGACCTTTGAGGTGGTGATGGTTTCCACGGGGACTATCCTCTTGAAGCCGATGGTGGTCTCCGAGGCGATCTCCTCCCATTCCCCGGAAGGAGACAAGGCCTCAATGGTGAATGCCTTAACCCTTTGTCCTAAGGGAATATATTCCTGAAGTAGAATCCGATTGAAAGTCTTCGCAGTCCCGAGGTCGAAAGTCAGGGAGGCCTCAGTGACACCGTCCGGTGCTGCCCAGTAGGAGTCATATTCCCCGTCAACGATATTCCCTGCCCCGAAGCCCCGGCCACGGGTGGATGACGCCTTGACCTTGGCCCCTATGGCGAGGTCGTTCTTGAATATCTCCTTCAATGCGAAGCCGAATTCAATCAACCGGGCGGAGTCCGCGGGATGGATGTGCCCCGTGACGTCCGGAGCTATTCCGAGAAGCAGGAGGGAATTGCGCCCGACGCTGGTGTAATAGATATTCACAAGATCCCTCAGGGATTTGACCTTGTCATTCTCACTTTCCCTCCAGAACCATCCGGGACGGAGAGGGACATCGGTTTCCGCTGGTACCCAGGCGTTTCCGTGGACATTGCCGGTCTGTAGGGTGTCTGTTGGAGGCGCGCCCGCACCAGCCGTGAAGCCCTCTGGAGAGAAGGCGCTCCAGTTTGTCCTTCCGGCGATTCCGCTCTCGTTCCCTACCCAACGGCAACCTGGCCCTACATCGCTGAACATCACGGCTTTAGGCTGATATTCCAAGACAGTCTCGTGGAACCGCGGCCAGTCATAAACCTGCTTTTTGCCGTTCGGTCCTTCGCCGCAAGCCCCGTCGAACCATTCCTCGAACACTTCTCCGTAGCGGCCGTCCAGCGCGCTTTCCAAAGTCTTGACATAGACGTCGTTATACTCAGGCGTGCCGTAATGGGGGTCGTTCCTGTCCCATGGGGATATATATACCCCGAACTTAAGTCCTTCAGCGGCGCAGGCATCCGAGAGTTCCTTCAGCACATCCCCCTTACCGTCTTTCCAGGGGCTCCGGGCCACCGTGTGAGTGCTCTCCGGGTTGGGCCAGAGGCAGAATCCGTCGTGATGTTTCGCGACTATGATCAAGCCCTTGAATCCGGCTTCCTTGGCGATGGATGCCCACTGGCCACAATCAAGATCAGAGGGATTGAATATATCCTCGGCCTCAGTGCCGAGCCCCCATTCCATTCCGGTGAAGGTGTTCGGCCCGAAACACACCAGGAAATTCATCTCCATTTTCTGCCATTCAACCTGCTGGGGAGAGGGCAGTGGCCCGTAAGGCTCCGGAGCGGAGACCTCGCCGCAAGCCGTGAAAAGGAGGCCGGCGAGAGTTATTGAGAAAAGAGGTCGGAATAATTGTTTTATAGCCATGTGGAAATAATTAAAGTTCAGCTACTTAATCACCAGCCAGGTGTAGCCGTTGGCAGGGATGGTGACTGTGATCTCGGCGTTATATTCCCTGTCGAGGCGGACCTTATAAGGCTTGCCGCCCCGCTCGGAGATTCTCGCCTTTTTGCTGAGTCCTGTGTAGTAGAGAGGAAGGCTGATCGTGCGGGTGATGTCCTCCCCGGTGGGGTTGTACAGCATCGCGAAGCCCTTTTCCTCAAGGCTTGGATTGACATGCATGATCCCGTCCCAGTCACGCCCGTCGGGCCGGCGAAGGTGAATGAGGTCGCTGCAGAGGATGTCCCGGTGGGCTTTATACCAATTGATCACCTCGATCACGGCCTCCTTTGTCCTCTCAGTGTCGTAGAGACGGAATCCGCGGTAGCAGGACTGGACTCCAGATCCGTAGTTCTGGATCATGTGGGCCTTGTACGCGTCAAGATGCTCGTCCAAAGGCTCCAAGGTCGCAGCGTCCCCGCCACCTTGGTATTGTACCAGGGGAGTGAAGGTCCAGCTCGCCGTGGGGACTTTTTTCCAGGTGCCGTCATAGATGTTCTGCCTCCCGAGGATTATCTGCCTCGCCCTGGGTAATGACCAGTTGACCTCACGGTAGCCGATGAAACCCTTGGTGGAGCCGATCAGCAGGGTGCCGTCGTCAGGGACGTTGGTGTATATATCCTTGGCCCTCATCCACCTGTAGAGGTCCTCAAGCATCTTTCTCTGCTTCCATTGAGAGTCCTCGAGGCCTTTGTGGAAGGCGTGAGAAGTGGAGGCGCAAGGGTCTCCTGAATAGGAGCCGTCATGCTCGAAAAAGTCCATCCCGGTTCTCTCGAAGAAGCTCTTGATCTTCCGGAAATATTCATGTCCCCATTCGCTCGACAAACACGGGGAACTGCCGAACGTCATGCCGCCACGCTTCCCTGTCTCAGGATTGATGATGTCCACATCGTCGCTGATCCAGCGGCTCGCCAGCAGGGAGTAGCCGCCGATCTCAAGGCCCTTTGAGTGGGCATAGTCGACATATTCCTTGAATTTGGCGATGTTCTCCTCGCTCTCATCCTCCATGTTGAGCCCGGAGCCGAAGCTCAGGATCACCATCTCGTAGCCCGTATCGGCGCATTGGTCGATGGCGATTTTCAGCTCTTCGGGCTTGGTCGTGGTGCAGTGAAGGAATATGGGGTTTTCAGTGGTCCAAGGGGCGAGCGTGGTGCGGAAACGCTTGAGTGCCAAGCCTTTCCTTTCCCTGTCTTCGCTATCATAAGGCATCAGCCAGTTGCGGTAGGATTCGAAAGACCCGCCTGGGACAATGGTCTCGTCAGGGCCGTAGGGCAACCTTGAGATGAGCAAGCATGGGGTTTTGAGGCTATAGTTGACCTGGGTCGTGTAGCGGGGATCAGTCTCCCAATATGTGGTGCCGCAGGAAACCTGGGCGAAGTCGCTCTCAACATGGATTTTCCTCTCATCCGGCGATGCGGGAATATGATCGACATTTGTCTCATATTCAACGAGGGCAAGCTCCTCGAGGGTGAATTTGTCCAGATTAATCGGGGCTTCGCTCTCATTTAACACGTCCAGCCATTTGCCTATGATCGGCGCTCCGTCGTAAATCTCATAGTGGAGCTCCACCTTGACTCCTTTCAATTCTTCCGGGCCTTCAAGGGTGAATATCAGCTCTTTGCCTTTAGGGTCCCAGTCCTTGATAAGGGCCCAGCGCTTCCGGTTCCACTCCATCCTTTTCTTCAGCTCTTCCACACGGAAGCCGGTGACTTTAAATGAGTTCGGGATGGCGGTGAACCCATCGAGCCACTCGTTTCTCAAATAGGCATATTCCTCGATGCCTTCAAGACCTCCGAGGGAGTAATCTTTCCCGTTGATCGTCACGGTTCCCTCCGGGCATGCGGTGCGGACCATAGACTCGCCGGTCATGTTGTTGTAGATATTCGTGGTCGCGAGGTTGGGAGTCATCCGGAACACCCTGCTGACCAGGCCGTTGGTGAGAGTGATGTCTTTCCCGTCGGAAGACTGTTCGACCTTTGAGACAAAAGCGCTCCCATCAATAAGCCAATCCTTCGATTGCTTCTTGGAGTAAAAGGTCATTTCGCAATTAGATACCGCTAGAGCGGCTAAAACAATCAGAATTTTTCTCATCTTGCAAACGCTTTTGCTATGCGGTCAAGGGCGTCGATAATTTACTTGTAGTCAAACCATTCACCCCAAGTCATGAGAACCCAGGGGACAAGGCTTTGATTGACAGTGGTGTTCTTGAATATGGTCATCCAATTCGCCTCCCGGTGGTCTATGCCGTGGGCGCCGATCTCATTCTCGTGCTGTGAGATCAGAAGGCGGGGATTGAGAGCCGCCACATGTTCGTCGAAGTCGTGGATCCAGCAATCCATCGCCAGGACGTCGATCCGGGGGAGTCTCTCATGAATATTCCTCATCCACTCCAGATCACTCCCGTCTCTCTTCCACTGGTCTCCGGTGGCGCCTATCACCTTTCCGTTCGGGAGCGTCACGATCCAGATGTTGTTATTCACCTCATCCTGGTGGCCGGGAAGGACGTTGACGGTGATGGTCCCCTTAGGGAGCTCGACGTCGAAAGCCTCAGGCTCTTCTGGACGGACGTGGTTGACTTGGATGTCGTTCATGAATATCTCGTCAGTGGCGAATATGGGAACTCCTTTCCTGTGGCAAAAGTCCCTGACGTGGTGGTCGATATGGTCACTATGATTGTGGGTGTAGAAAAGGATGTCGATATGGTCCACAATCTGGCTCATGATCTCGTCCGGAATGAGTGTCCCATCACGTCCGTTGAGGTCGACAGCCACTGTCATATCCTTTGTGCGGAATAGTGTCCCGCAGTTGTATAACTTATAGATCCTAAGCGACTTCCGGCCCTTGATCGGCTTGTCGAGATCGTCCAGGACCCGGGTCATTCTCCTTGATAGGAAGTCCAGCACGGCGGGGTTCTCGATCGGGGCCGGCTCATGGGTCACAGCGTCCACCATCAGCAAGGCCATCTCACGCTCCCGGCCGATCTTCAAAGACGGGGGATTCTCGTTCAATGCCTTCTCGGCCAAGTCAAGCATATAATAAGCCTGGTGCTGGAGGTACAGTTCGGATTGTCCCCAATATTCCTTCAAATACCTCTGGCCGGGAACCGAATGGCGGTTGGGAGTGTCCTGGGCGCGGGACGGAGCGGCGAGGGAGAGGACGGCGGCCGCTATCAAAATATGCCTTAGAATTCGTTCCATAGCCTTAAAGTTAGTGTTTTTTTGCCGCTTTCCGAGATTAATCGCTATTTTTGTTAATATGAGAAGACACTTTACAATCATCCTCGCGGGACTGCTCCTTTTGGGAGCCGCGGCCTGCGACAAATCTTATGATATGGGAACATACGGTTACGACAAAGATTTCTTCGCCGCCAATGGAGTCGGGACGCTGGAGTTGACTAGCCCTGACGGCCAGGCGAGAGTGCTCCTTGTCCCGGCTTATCAGGGACGGGTCATGACTTCAACAACCAGAGGGCTGGGTGGCCCCACCTTCGGCTGGATCAACCACAAGGCGGTCGCCGCAGGTTTCGCCAACCCTCAGTTCAACCCCTTCGGAGGGGAGGAGCGCTTCTGGATCGGCCCGGAGGGCGGTCCCTTCTCATGGTATTTCAAGCCGGGGGCTGAGCAGGTCTACGCCAACTGGGACGTGCCGGCGTTCATCGACTCGGAACCCTTTGAGGTTGAGTCATCGTCGGAGTCCGAGGCCGTATTCACCAAAGAAGCGACGTTGACCAACGCGTCGGGAGTGGAGTTCCACATCGGAGTGCGAAGGTCGGTCAGGCTTCTGGATCGCTCTGAGGTTGAGAAGGTTCTGGGAATAGAACTGCCCGCTGGAGTCAGTCCGGTGGCATATTGCACCGCCAACACCATCAAGAACCTCGGCGCCGGATCCTGGAACAAAGAGACCGGCATGCCTTCAGTATGGCTGCTCGGGATGTATCCCCCGACCCCCTCTACCGTCGTGTTTATCCCTTATAATCAGACATATGAAGGCAAGGTGGTCAAGGATGACTATTTCGGGACAGTCCCTGCCGACAGGCTTGAGGTGAAGGACGGTTTCGTCTATTTCAAGATTGACGGAAAGTATCGGGCTAAGATCGGCCTCCCCTCCGGGAGCGCCAAGGATCTTTGCGGCAGTTTCGACCCCAAGGCCGGCGTCTTGAATATTCTTAAATACACTATCCCTCAAGGAGTTAATGACTATGTCAACTCCCAATGGGGGCCTCAGGAAGACAACTTTGGTGGCGATGTGATTAACTCCTACAACGACGGTCCCACCGAGACCGGAGTCGTGATGGGACCCTTCTACGAGATCGAGACCTCCTCGCCCGGCGCAGCTCTCGCCCCCGGAGAGAGCCTCACCCACACCCAGTTCACCTTCCATCTTGAAGGACCTGCTGAGGAACTGGAGAAACTCGCGGCGAAAGTCTTCGGCTCTGGCGTCAAGCTATGAATAAGAGAATCGAGTTTATCGACTGGATCAGGGTCGTGGCGTGCCTGATGGTCATGTTCGTCCATGCGAGTGAGAATTTCTATGGCGCAGACTCTTCCGGGCTCGCCGGTAACGTCTCCATGCTCGCTAACGAGAGTAACCGCTTTTGGGTGGCCTTCTACGATGGTTTTGTCGCCAGGACGGCGGTTCCGCTATTCATGATAGTCTCGGCCTTCCTGCTCGTCCCCTTGAAGCCGGGCCAGACCATGGGATCGTTCTACAAGAGGCGTTTCGGGAGGATCCTCCCGCCCTTTGTGACCTTCCTTCTGCTCTATACATTCCTGCCTCTGCTTTGGGGCGGAATGACTTGGGAGCAGTCTCTCGCCGACCTTAAACTCCTTCCTTTCAACTTCCCCTCGATGGCCGGGCATCTCTGGTTCATGTATCCTCTTATCAGCCTGTACTTGATTATCCCGGTGGTCTCGCCGTGGCTGGAGAAGGCCTCCGCCAAGGAAGAATTGATATTCATCGGGCTATTCGCCTTCACTACTTTTATCCCCTGGCTTCACCGGTTTGTCAGCCCGGAGCTTTGGGGCGAGTGTTTCTGGAATGAATATGGCGCATTCTGGTATTGCTCAGGCTACCTTGGCTACCTCGTGCTTGCCCATTTTATCCGTGTACATCTTGATTGGGATCGCCGGAAAAAGTTGATTATCGGTGTGTTATGCTTCCTCGTGGGAGCCGCTTTCACTGGCTGGTCTTTCTGGTGGAAGGGAGTCCCTGGGCAGATTATTCCGACTCCGGACATCGAGTGGGGTTGGTCATTCTGCACCCCTAACGTGCTGCTCGCCACCTTCGGCGCCTTCCTGCTTTTCTCATGCATAGAGAATGTGCCCGAAAAGGTCCAGAAGCCAGTCACGGGCATAGCCAAGCTCACCTTCGGGATGTATCTGGCGCACATGTTCTTCCTGGCTCCGATCGCGACTTGGATCATCGGAGGCGACAGGGCTAACCCTTCGATTCCCGTAGGGCTCGCCATCCCGGCTATCGCCATTTTGTCCTTCATCTGCATCGCCGTGGCGGTGAAGCTTCTTTCCTTCCTCCCCGGTGCGAAATATATCGTCGGCACTGAGAAATAGAATCTTTTTTGTATCTTTGCGGCAGGAACCGGATCTTTAGTAGAGTAGCGCCGTTATCGGGTCTAGCAAACTATTGATCCGGTTTTTCTTTATGTATGATGCGGCCCTCTAAATCAATTAATAGTTTTTCCATGCTGATGATTGCATAAGGCTTATAGTGGAGGTTAGACTTCATCTTTCTGAGACACAGGATAAAGTCCTTTTTTTCTGTTTTATGGAAGTAAACGAATAATGCCGCTTCTGGATGTTTTCCAGGAACAGTCTCTGACCATCCCAAATAAGTAGACGACATAATAAACCCAGGAATGTCAAGTGCGAGCTGATTCTTCTTCTTATTAAAGTCTGCGTTTGGGATATTTTTGAACGCGATTGTCTTTATGTCACCCTTAGTGATTTCAAGTATCCCTTCTATGACATTGGAGAACTGAATTGTAAGTGGGTTCCCTTTAAGAGTATTCCCATAGTTTAATAATTCTTTATGAGAATCAATCCATTCACTATCCATCGCCTCATTCTCAAATAATAGGTTATTTATAATAACAAAACAGCGATACAGGAGCGACCTCCTATATCGCATTGTGGGCTCGTGGCACCACGGTAATCAATATTGTTTAACAAATATAGTCATCTTCTCTGAAAAACAGTGAGTGAAATACCGAGACATTTTGCAAAATCATTTTTATTTGTATCTTTGCAGTCCCGACTTAGATGAACGGTTTGACAAAACCTTTCGGCCGGGACCACTGGAAGGGTGGGTGAGTGGCTGAAACCAACAGTTTGCTAAACTGTCGTACGGGTAACCGTACCACGAGTTCGAATCTCGTCCCTTCCGCACATCGCTATAAGTCAGGTAACGCCGCACGAAAGTGTGGCGTTTTTTTATATCTTTGTACTAATCACAAATACGAACTAATCGCCATGAAAAAGTTAACGTCTATTCTCGTCATCTTGGCGGCGTCATTCTGTCTCATGATGCCTGCGCAGGCCCAGAAGAATTCCAAGACCACTTATGCCAAGGACGTCCTTCAGCCTTATGTCGACAATGGCCAGCTGGCCGGAGCCATCAGCGTTTTCTACAAGGACGGAGTCCAGGAGACCTGCTGCGTGGGCTATGCCGACGTGGCCGCCAAGCGCCCTATCAAGATGGACAACGCTTTCATGCAATGCTCCCAGACCAAGGGATTCTGCGGAGTGACCATAGCCAAGCTGGTCGAGGAAGGCAAGCTCTCACTGGACGATCCCGTGTCGAAGTACCTTCCCGAGTTCAAGGAGCTTTGGGTGCTGGATGAGGAGAAAGATGGCGTCAAAACCCTGCACAAAGCCAAGAACGTGCTGACTGTGAGGATGGTACTTAACCACACCGGAGGTTTCCCGTTTGAGGTTAGTGCCAAACGTTCGGACGTTAAAGGAGGCGGATGGTCAGGCGGAGCCCCTATCCGTCAGGTGGCGTCCATAGCCGCGGCCTCTCCCTTGATGTTTGAGCCGGGCACGAAGGAGTTATATTCCAATACGGGAATAGACATCGGCGCGGCGGTCGTCGAGGCCATCACCGGGATGAAGTGGGAGCAGTACCTCAAGAAGGAGGTCCTGGATCCGCTGGGCATGAAATCCTCATGGTTCTGGCCCACCAACAAGCAGATAAAGAAGAAGATAGAGCTCTATGAATATAAGGATAACGCTCCCGCCGAATGGCGTGAGGAAATGGGCTGGGAGCAGCGTCCCTACAACGATTCCCATGTGTTCGCTTCGGCGGGTGCGGGCCTGTGGACTACCGCCAATGACCAGCTGAAATTCTACAAGATGCTGATGAACCTCGGCGTGGGAGACAACGGCGTTCGCATATTGAAGGAAGAGACCGTCAAATCCATCCTCGCTGTGACGACGAGGCCTGCTGAGATGGGCGGATATTCCCTCGGTCTGACAGCCCCGAAAGAGGACAGCGAGGACGCCTGGTTCGGCCACGGTGGCGCATGGGGAACCAACTGCAAAGTCAACTGGCACAAGAAGGAGCTCAAGCTTTGGGTCATCCAGAGCGCCGGAGGCCCCCAGCCGTGGTCTGGTGCCATGGAGGAGGCCGCCCAGAAGTTCTTCGCCCAGCCCTTCAATTCATCCGACGTGGACGCCTATACGGGAAGGATCGGGGAGAAATAAGGAAAGCGGTTGGCTTTTTTAATTCTGAAAGGGACGCACGGCGGACGGCATTGACCGGTTCTCGAAGTACAAGCCATAAAAGCCATCTTCACTGACGCACAAGAGGCTCGTAAAACCCCCATTGTCCCTTGTGGAGGACCAATAGTAGCCGTTACCTGTACGAACATTATTCGCAGGTAGGAACAAAAAGGCGTTTGAGGCCTTGACCACCATTCCGACCTGACCGTGGACTGACAACCAGATCCAGTCCGTATGGCCTGTAGTACTGATCACCTCGAATTGGGCTACCGTCGGCAGGGTGATTCCCGTCAGAGCATTGGCGTCATCGAATGTGTAGAGCGTACCGAGTTGTTCGGGTACAGTACAGCCGTAATTGCAGGTGTACCACTTGCCCAAGGATATCTCCGCCTCCCAAGGCATACCAGCATCAACAATATGCTTTAATTCATAGTAGATTCCGCTTCCGACAGCCTGCCACTTGCTGTTCACATTGGCTGGAAGCTTGACTGCGCTGTGACTTACCAAGGTTTTCCCCTGAATAAAACAATCGGCCCGGCTTCCGTCTTCTGTCTTGGTCTTGGCCAAATAATAGTCCGTGGCATATTCGGTCGTACGGGTTCTTCTGTTGTAAGAAGCGGACCGATAACCACTCACCAGTTTCCCGCTGAAAATAAAACCTTTAGGGTCAGTTCCGTTATCATAGGCGTAGCCGGTCATGTCGTCACCAGCCGCCTTGTCGCTGGTCTCGGTGATGCTGCCGTCGGCGGTGACGGAAACCACGCCAACGGGGATGACGGCATCGGTGCCGAGGGTATAACCACCATCGGTGGCCGCCGCATCCTCTATGAAGAACTGAACATAGTCATCGGGAATCACCATGTTGAATGCTCCGCTCACCTCATTATCGGTGACGGTGTACGAAAGTGTAGCCGTGAGGTAGTAGGCGTGGTAGGTGGTGCTGAAGGTGAAACTGGTGCCGTCGGCCGACACCGTGGCGTCGCTGCCGAAGGGCAGGAAAACCGCCCGCATCGTGCCTGTGTCGCCATTTTTGAGGCCAAGGGCACCGGCAGTCTGGGTTGAGCCATTGTATTCAGCCGAGGTCCATGCCGAGCCGTCGAAACTCATCTTCAAGTGTTTCGGGGCAGCTGCTCCGGTGAAGAACACGAATATGGCGTCGCCTGATTCCCAGCCACTCTTGACGGCCCTGGTCGCATCAGGATGGTTGGCGGTGAGGTTGAAAGTGACGGGGACTGTCTGAATGGTTTCATTCCGGTTCTCTTGATCAAGGATTTCCTTTCCGCAGGAGACCAGTGCGGCAATGGCCGCAAGCATAATAATCAAATACTTTTTCATAGCCACTTCCTCCTACCACTCTTCTTCTGAATTGAACCCGTTGAATGTGGGTGAACCGTTTGTTCCTACGCCTCCGCTCTGGCAGATTACGCCTTCTTGCACCACCTCGAAGACCAGTGTGGTGGGTGCGAGGTAATCTTGTTTCATATCCTGTTCCATTATAAGGAAGTTGCTATAACAATTAAACGTAAAGTAGGATTGTGTGAGCCAAATGTACACATTATCAGATACATGACCAAAAATACCTGGGCTCCTGAGCGATTTGGGTTTATTCGGAGACGTTTCTCCAGAGAGACTCTTGATGCTGGGGCAAGGATAGATTCTATTGTCGTATATTTGTTCTGAACACTCGTATATTCAGATCGCTGTGAAAAAGTTAACGACGATTATCATTATCCTGGCGGCTTTATTCTCGCTTGGCGGTTGCGCCTCTGTCAGAAAAGCCGCCAACGTGGATTCATTCTCACAGGAGGAACTCTGGTTCAGCAAAGGTGAGCAGAAGATATATGGAGTCCTCTCGTCAAGCTCGGCTATGCCGTCTATTGCTATGACTTCTGCGGTGGAGGCAGGGCCAGCAAGTCCGACGGCAAGACTTCGGACATGTCGATATTCTCGGAAGAGGATGACCTTGGGGCTGTCATCGAGGGATTAAAGAATATTAAGGGAATAAAGAAGGGGAAGGTCACCTTGCTTGGAATAAGTCAAGGCGGCATGGTGTCGGCCCTTTATGCCGGTGACAATCCCGACAAAGTCGAGAGGCTCGTCCTTATCTATCCGGCCCTGTGCATCAAGGACGACTGGGTCACTAAGTACTCTAAAATCACGGATATGCCCGAGGTTGTCAATTCCTTCGGGATGCAGTTTGGAAGGGCTTATGTCGAAGGTCTGTACGACCTGGATGTCTATGGAAGAATATCCAAGTACACAGGTCCGGTTCAGATTATCCACGGCGACAGTGACCGCCTTGTGCCGATTTCTTATTCGGAGAAAGCCCACGAGGCCTACAAGAACTCCTCATTCAAGGTGATGCCTGGCGCTGGCCACGGTTTCCGCGGCGAAGTCCAGCAAGAAGCCATCGGGATCATAAAGGAGTTTTTGGAGAGGTAGTTGCGATTCTCGGAGTCGGATAGTATCCCAAACAACGAATATTTGAACTAAAAAAGGGGCTCGCAGGTTGGCACCTTTCGGAGAAGGAAAGTTTTTGTGCAATAACTAACAAAAGTCCTCCATCACATCGCCACCAGTCCATTCTCGACCGAGGGAAAGTGTAAAACACTTTTGAGCACCTTCCTCAGTAAAGAAGGTACGAATGCTTTTATGTATAAATGATCTATTTTCGAAGGTTACCTCGGATAAAGCATAATTAGTTACTCCTGGAATCTCCGTGACTACGGCAAGATGACTTCCATCTTCAGCCAATGCTGCATCATATACAGGGGAATCACCATATTGATTTCGGCAATAAATAACGCCTTTTGAAAGACGGCTCAAATAATCCTGAAGGGGCGTAGAAGAAATCTCTTTGGGAATCTGAGGGAATTCGGTGGGCGTTTTCCATTCCAATTGCTTGGCGCCTGGTGTCAGAGAGTCTTTCAGTCCTATCTGTTCTTCATACTCTAAGTGAAACATTTTTTCGACAGCCGCCATATGTTCTGCATAGGACTTGTACGGTCCGGCATATTGGAACTGCCTACCGGGCTTGTTTTCTACAATTTGTTTATCTTTTTCGTAGATCCATGCTCCCACCCCTTCTCCTTTGGGTTTTCGTTCTTCTTTTGGCTTGGCCACCCACTCTTCCCATCGTTTCAACGACCTCTGTGCTTCTTCCTTGGTAACGGCACGCATCCAAGTAAAGTTTGGATTCTCGGATTCGTGGCCATAGAGCAAACTTGGATTCTTAAGAAAGGCTTCAATGGAACCGCATATGAGTTCAACTTTGGCACGCGTGATGGGATTATTGAGGGTGTTTTCCAGTTTTGTCACCCAACGAAGGTTTTCTGGGCGATTGTTGCATCGGTTAGTATCGATATGGTCGGCTACATTCCTATCCCCAACAGGTTCACCGTGGTAAGCCGTGCAGACGATTCTATGAACACGTTCCTGCCCGATAAGCATATAACCCGTGCTTGGGTCGAATTTGCCGAAAGTCCATTCCTCATCCCATTTGCGAGGCTTTCCATCTTCCTTGCATCGACGATACACGGCACCATTGTCGCGAACATAATAGCGGCGGCCTTTGTAAAAGCAGGCTTGCTCTTCTGCAAAAACATTGATATTAGGTAAAATCATTGCGGTTACATATTGCGCTTTCGGATGGCCGTTTATAATAACTCCGTATGTGTTATTGAGGAATCGACTCGTATCAAATCAAGCAATGCGTTATTTTCATTTTTCATTTTCTTTTCCAGTGCAAGCCATAGGCTTTCCTCATTATCTGAAGAACGGTATATTTTACCTATAAGAATCTTAAAGTATTTGTGAACAAAATCTTCAACTGGTAAACCAAATGGTTTTACCATGTAAAAGTCATAGGTACTATTAAAAGCCTTTATTAGATTAGTCCTAAATGTTCTCTTTACTTTTTCTTTGAATGATTTGTTGTCGTTTTGCAACACATAAGCGCATAAAACAAATAAGAAACTAACATTGTATGATTTCAAGATGAGTGTGTCCCTGTCAAATAGTCGATTCTCAAAATGTTTGTTGATTTGTAGGAATTCTTTATGTTGATCATTTGGGTCGCATTCGGGAGTAAGACGAGGGTTATTAAAATCCGCTTTACCACCCCTGATGTCTTCTGGATCAACCGATCCTCTTATGAAAAAATTAGGTGTGACATTATATCCTTCAGTTAAAGGATCTCTATACCTAACTCCTTCTATAGTTTCCTTTTCCGATCGTGATAAAGTCCCGGAGTGATCCTGTTTATTGAAAATATCAATATTATACTGAATTATATTTCGAGCATATGTGTATTGCTTATAGAGCGAAGTCCCCTGAATATCAGCGGTTTCCTTGTAATATTTACTGTCGGCGATATAGTAAATTAAATCCGAATCAATTAGAGAACTGTCTTTATAAATATGGTCGATTCTTTTGTCATCTTTATTCGATTTAAGGTCTACCGTTGCAGGCGCCTTATCGCTTATCAAAGAATCAACCATATCTTCAAAGACCATATTGAAACTATGAACAAGTAGAGCCTCTTCATGGTAACTGTGATTAGCGATCGCTTCTGCTTTCTCAAAGAACACATAAAGCAACTTCCAAAGAGCGACCAAATCATCGGTGAAGTATTTCTTTCGAATAGATCGAAGCAACCTCGTTCCGCGGCGGGATTCTATCATTGATTCAATCATCCTCGGCGAAACTACAGGATAGTTCAAATTAGTCTTGACCTGGAAAGAATACTTTTCTTTTAGCCAACCTAAGACTGAATAGAACAAAACAATTAGTTCTTCATCGAAATTGACAATCTTGTTTTTGTTTTTAAATGATGAATAAAACGGTTCTTCATCATTGATAATCGGCCGGATTTTCGAGATAGTTTTTCCCCAATGAATTTTATTATTTCCAGTGGAGTTTATAATTGATATGTATGTAAATAGTTGCTTGTGGTTTTCGTGGAACCGTATCAAGGACAAGATAATATCGATGAATGTGTCAGAAGACTCTCCTTTATTCGAAATAACGTTTTGTATCTTCGCATTTTCAATAATCTGGCTAAAAGGATTCCGTTTATTATACCGCTGTATTGCTTGGTATAGCCAGGTGGACAAATCAAATATAAGCCGATCGTACCCTTCCTCCTTTAAGGGATTGTTATTGGATTGAATATTAATGATTTCTATTGGATCCCATTTCCCAAAAGCCCAACAGTGTTCACCTATCTCAGGATGCAGGGGGTTGATCCCTCCCCACAGAAAGACCTTTGGAAGAATAAATACAGAGTCGTCAATAGCTTGAGAATAGAAATAACCCACATAGGGAAACTGGGCCTCTTGATTATTCTTGCATTGAAAGAAGTAAGGACTTAACTCTAATCCTTTAATGACAGCAAATGGATAAGGGTATCCTTCAAACAAGATTCTCATCGGTAGGTATTATTTCTCCTTCTCTGATTCAATGAGTTGAGGGATAAATTTCTTTAAAATATCTCCTCCGTCTGGATACAGGTCATTAAAAGAGAATTCAATAAGCTCACCGTTATCAGTATATTTAAAGAAGCTGTTATGTTTATACTCGTCCTTGCACACTTCGCTCCACAGATAGAACATAACCTTACTTTTAAACTCCTCTTTGTTAATGCTGTTTTTAATAAAGAAAGAGCCCATCTGTTTATCTTCGGACTCGCTAACTTTTGCTATCTTTTTATTAACTGCACGCAAGAAATCATGCCAATTAAAAATGGCGCCATCGATGTCTATTTCAAAGTGTTTCGAACTAACAGAGTCGTCTGTTCTTATGGGGACGTATTCCCAGTTCCAGCGGCGTTTGAAAGCACTGTCCATAGGGAAAAGAGACTGATCTGAGGTGTTCATAGTGGCGATAATGTGGAAATTGTTAGGTAAACATAGTTCGCCATCGCGAATGCCATCATTCCCATTTCCGAGTCCTTTATCGCTCTCAAGGAAGTCCTTAAGATCTGTATCTGCCTTAATGCTATACTCGGATTTTCCGTTCTCGTCTCTATCGAGCAATTGAAAAAGATCTCCAAATATCTGTGCGCAATTGCCACGATTTATTTCTTCAATCACAAGCCAAACTTGTTTGGAATGATCTTTCCATGCTGCTATATATGCATTAGTGAATACTTGAGGGACAAATTCATACGTTAATCTATTGTCAATCTTTTTCGGCTTATAAGATCCGACGAATGACGCATAATCGGAGTCGGGATGGAAAGTCGTACGATAAACAAGGGGCTTTAACTCTTTAGCAAGCTCATTGACAATATGAGATTTGCCACTTCCCGGTGCGCCAAAAAATATCTTTTGAAAGGATGGTTCTTTTAACTTGCGGATTCCCATTTGTGTGGTTTCGTGAGTAGATAATGTTATTGAATAATTATCTAAAAACTGATCTAGGTCTTGATCAAATTTGTCATCAATATGCGAAGTCTTGAGATTGTATGCTTTAAATACATAAGAGTCTCCATATCTATATGGCAATCCTAGACCATTATTCCTGAAATATTCTTTAACAGTCGAAGTAAATGCTGGAAGATTCCACTCTTTTTCGGGTTTTTCAGTCTCACTTACACCATAGGCTAGAATGAGTATTTTCTCTTTCTTATAATAGAGATAAACAGGGTAGATACCTTTGCTGGTACTTTGTCCTTCGGCTAAAAAAGAAATCCACGGAACTTTAGGGAATCGTCCGATACCGAATCCAACCTTAACTTTAAGCCCCTTGTAATCTTTAATGTAGTCTCGTTTTTGACTGACTCCTAAATTGGCCTGGTCAATAAACCGTTGAAGTTCTTGGTAAAACATGATATGCTAGTGATAGTAACACAAAAATAGGAAAAAAGGATAAACTTAAGAAAACATAGGCATGAGTCTGATAGGTAGAATGTGCTTGTGTATTCGGTCTTCCGATAAAGTTTAGTATCTTTGACCTAGGCGTTTTATGAGTTTATCCGATAATAGCAAGGACATGTCGAATGAGATTAAAGAGTTGATGCGGGAGATAGATGCGTTCACCCAAGAGCGGGATTGGGATCAGTTCCATAACCCGAAAGATTTGGCGGTGGCTCTCTCCATTGAGGCATCGGAATTATTGGAAGCTTTCCTCTGGAGGCGACCGGAGGAGGCGAAGACTGAGAAAGTTAAAGAAGAACTGGCTGACGTGTTTAATTACGCTCTTTTGATAGCCAGTAAATATGGATTCGACGTCGCTGCGATTGTTCGAGAGAAGCTGGCCAGGAACGCCGAGAAATATCCCGTTGACAAAGCGAAAGGAGTCGCCACAAAATACGATGAACTCTAGGAGTATTAGGACCTTCAAGTTTAACCATCATGGTCTGGAAGAGGTTAAAAACCAGCCACTTGGTACAGATTGGCCAGTAGTCTATCTTCTGACTAATTCAAGTGAGATATACATCGGGGAGACTAGCAATGCGAGAGCCCGGATGGAGCAACATCTTGCAAATCCAGAACGTGAGAGGTTGAAGGAGATCCACATCCTGTTTGATGACGAGTTCAACAAATCCGCTATTTTGGACATTGAGCAGTCGCTTATCCAGTTGGTTTCTGCGGATGACAAGCTGAAGCTTCAGAATAAGAACGGAGGGCAATCCCAAAAACATAACTACTACCAAAGGGAGAAATATCAGGCGAAGATAGAGACCATCTGGCGTGAGTTGCAGAATATGCAGATAGCGTCGAAAGAGTATGACGATATCCTCAATTCAGACTTATTCAAATTCTCACCATATAACTCTTTGACAGAGGAGCAATCTGTCGCTTGCTATACCGCTCTCGATGATGCTATAGACAAATTGAGTGAGGGAATTAAGAGCTCCTTCGTTCTCCACGGTGCGGCAGGCACGGGTAAGAGTGTTGTGCTCGTCAATATAATCAACAGGTTGGTGAATGCGACCTCGATCAGCATGGATGAGACTGATGAGGAAGAAGCGTTGTCTCCATATTTGCGGCTTAGAAGGAAGATCGCTGACTATGTGGAAAGCCATGGGCCCTTGAAAGTAGCCTTGGTAATGCCGATGGCTTCAATCAGAAAAACCCTGAAAACGGTGTTTACAAAGACCGGTAACAAGTTGAAAGGCAGTATGGTAATAGGTCCTGCGGACGTTGCTGAGAAAGAATATGATATCCTTCTCGTGGATGAGGCTCATCGCCTTCCGCAATACAAGAACATCAGCTGGATGGGGGCCTATAATAAGGCCACGAAAGCCATTTTCGGAGAAGACGCTAAACCGGAGGATTATACTTCGCTTGATTGGATTCTCAAGAGAAGCAAGTATACCATTCTGGTTTATGATGGGGCTCAGACCGTTAAAGGGAGTGATATAACTATTGATCAGTATATGGCAGCGTTCGCTAGAGAAAATGTTGCCGTAAAGAATCATTGGTTGGTCTCGCAAATGCGTTGCAAAGGTGGGCAGGAATATATTGATTATCTGTTAGATATATTCAAGTGCAAGGACGGTTTGACCAGGAAGGAGATAGTCAATTACGATCTCCGGTTGTTCGACCATGTTGATGAAATGGTCCAGGCCATCAAGGAACATGACAAGGTGCTTGGATTGTGTCGGACAGTGGCTGGGTATTCTTGGGAATGGATTTCCAAAGGGTGCAGATCTATAGATGAAGTTAAAAGGAAGCATCTGGAGGATATTACGATAGAGGGGCATAGGTACATCTGGAACATGAGCAATGTGGAATGGATCCTGCGGCCTTCAGCTATTGATGAGATCGGTTGCATCCACACCACGCAGGGATATGATTTGAATTATGTTGGAGTCATATTCGGGGAAGAGATAGACTATGACGAGGCAACGAACCAGATCACGATTAACCCTGCGAAGCATTTTGATAGTAATGTCCAAAGAGGTGCCAGCCCCGAAGAATTAAAGACATATCTCATCAATTCTTATAAAGTGATGATGTCCCGAGGGATCAAAGGGTGTTATGTGTACGTCTGCAACCCCGCCCTCAAGAAATACCTCTCTAGATTCATTTAGTGGAGTAATTTCGATGCTGTCGGTTGACACGGGCGACAGGTTCGTGACCGTGAATGAGGGCGACACCATCGTCCTGGAAGATGACGGCACCCTGCGGATCGAGAAGTAGTGACTGTCTATATCAATATAGGAACCCGAACATCCAGAGAGGCACCTGATTGTCGTGGACATATTCTATGTCGTCTTTGACCACAAACCCATTCTGGACATCTTCAATCTGTTTCTTTCCCTTCTTTCGACCTCCCACTTCGAAAGTCTTTCCATCGATTTCGAAGTCTGATACTGGAGATTCCAGCGTCTCGAACTTTTGCTTTGTCCAGCAGAAGAAGATGGTCTCGCGACTGTTCCCGATGTTGGGCTGTTCTCCGGAGAGGACATACGCCATGTTGGAATTATGGAGGTAGAGTTTGTTCATTTTGCGGAGGATGGAGTCGCCGTTTGCCTTCATTCGCAGGACCGAGACCAGCTCGGCCTTCTCCAGATAATCCAGATATTTAGGCAGTTCGTCACGGTCCAATCCCAGATCCCTCGCCATGTCTGAGAAATTGATTTTGACAGGGACGCTCTTGGAGATGTAGTACATGAATTTCTTGAGCTTCTGAGTGGCGGCGATGGTCATCTTGGCGTACTTGGGAATATCGACCTCGACGGTGGTATTGATGACCTGGCGCAGGCGAGTCTCAAATTCGGGTTCCAAGGAGAACGGGTAGCAGCCTTTCTTCATGTAATCATCGAAATATTTGAGCGGGCGCTCCGGACCGTAAGGGAAATCGACTTTCCCTTTCAGAACTTCCTCCAAGGTGGTGCTCTTTAAGGACCAGCCGTTGCGAAGATTCAAGTATTCGCGGAAGGACCAGACCGGCAGATGGTATTCGATGACGCGACGGCTCAGATCAGCTCCGCCTTCTTTCAGATCCAGCATGGAGCTACCGGAATAGACGACGTGCAAGAGTGGCAGGCTGTCATAGATATTCTTGATCTCTCTGCTCCAGTCCTGGTATTTGTGAATCTCATCTATGTACAGGTATTTGCCCCCGCGGGCGAAGAAAGCCTTCGCTGTTTCCAGCAGCGTATGTGCGCTGAAATAAATATCATCGGCAACGACATAAAGGGACTCATCCTTGATCCCTTGCTGCTTGATATGCTGCAGAATGAGGGTGGACTTTCCCACACCTTTCTGGCCCAGAATGCCCAGGATGCGAACGTCCCAGTTGATGGTATTATGCTGTTCCCGGAAGAAGCTCATGGGGGTGAGTTCCAGAAGTTGATAGAATTGGTCGTAAAGTGCTTGCATGGTGAATTGCGGTATTGTTTCGGCACAAATATAAGAAAATTGCGGAAATGTTCCCGCAATTTTGGTAAAAAGTTGCGGAGTCGTTCCCGCATCACTAATGATGCGTTGGCCTTTTGATTTGTTGTGATAAGAAAAAGCGCTAACTTTGACATAACTGTGCTTTGATTCTTATGGCAACACGAAGGAAATTCATCAAGGACTTCACTATCGGGACGATAGCATTGTCTTCGTCCGGGACTATGCGCGCCTTTCCCTCAAAGGGCGATGGCGGGCCGGTTGAGCGGGATTGGGCGGAAAGCGCATCTGGCGGAGCTGCGGATTTTGTGTTCGATGAAGAGATGTCCATGCTCCGCATCACGGCGCCGTCATTCAGAATAGAGGCTCAATTATCGTTTGTCTCAAAGGATGTGCGCTGGACCTTGTCCAAATCACGGGACGGTGTCCCCGACCGGTTTGCCATCGTGGATCCATCCGGAAACGTACAGGGATATTGGGTTGTCAATTCGGAAGGGAAGCGTATCGAGATTCTCTTTTTCCATCGTTCGGCCCAGAATTATGAAGGTGTCTTTTCCCTCGAAGGGAAAGTCACTTTCAAAAAGGACGCTTTCGCTTGCAGGACGCATGCGGATGAGAACGAGAGGGTGCTCAACCTTTCGAACGGCATCGTGGACAATCGTCACAACGACAGCATTTTCGCCCTCCAGGAAGACAGTCTTCTCTCTTTTTCCGCAGCTGAACTGGAAATCGTGAGCGAAAAAGACGGCTCGTTCGGTCTCAAGATGTCCGGCCGTATCCATTCATCCGCTGAATCCACCTTCGCCATAACCCTGACCGAGGATTGGTTCAAGAATAGGTATATGCCTTATTATAAGGCTATTACCTTGAAGCCGGAGCATAAGGTCCCGACGGGATGGATGTCTTGGAACACCTATTTTGACACCGCAACGGCGGAAGACAACCTGTCTGAAGCGAGGATAGGGAAAAAATATCTCCAGCCTTTCGGATGCGATATCTGGCATATAGAGTCCTGGCAGGGCAACTCGGACAAGCTTCCGGTTTCCGGCTTCTATAATATGAACCTAGAGGTTAATGAGAAGCAATTCCCCAAAGGGATGAAGCGACTCGCGGACGATATTCGGGAGCTTGGATTTATCCCCGGCCTCTGGACCGCTCCGTTCGGGACGGGTAGTGTCGAGTTCTACAATGAGCACAGGAACTGGTTTCTCCACGACAAGGAAGGGAAACCGATTTCCTGTTGGAATGGGAGATATACTCTCGACCCGACAGTTCCCGAGGCCCTTGAGCACATAAAGAATATTCATAGAATAGCGTCTAAGGAGTGGGGGTACAAGTACTTTAAAGTGGATGGAATGTCCGGCCGCGGACACAGCTACTGCGCCCATTTATATGAGAGGCCTGAGATCAGGGCTTGTTTCCATGATCCGGGCTGTCCGAATCCTTTTGAGCTCTGTGTCAAGGCGATACGTGAAGGCATAGGGGAGGACTGTTATCTTCTGGCGTGCCAGGGACATAGCACGGGCCCTGAATCCACTTATGCCGATGCCTCACGTCTTGGAGCGGATATTGTCCACCCCAACAAGCCTGTTGTCTGGCCCAATGTCATGAACCAGGCGCGTTGCTTCATGAATCAGTCATTCGCCCATAACATCACGATGATTTGTGATCCGGACACTTTGCTTGTGAAGGATCTCCCGACGGAGGAGGCTCGTGTTTCCGCCACCATCATCGCCCTTCCGGGCCAGCTTACGTTCTTCGGGGACAAGCTTGCCGGCTTGGATATGGACAAAATGAAGATACTCCAGCAGACGCTTCCTGCCATCAGGGTACGTCCGGTGAGCTTGTATCCTTACTTCGATATGCTTCCGGTTTGGAACTTGAGCGTCAACAATTCGAAGATGCCTGAGTATCAAGTCGTGGCGCTTTTCAATTGGACAGACCAGGACTCCGTGATCTCTGTGACTACGGAAGAACTAGGCATCGAGTCTGCGTCAAGGGACACGTACGAATTCTGGACCGGAGCCGCCGGGAGCATGGATGATGGTGTCCTGCAGGCTCTTGTTCCCGCTCATGGAGTCCGGGTCTTCTCCCTTCACAAAAAACGGGACTATCCGCAATGGATAGGAAGCGACAGACACATATCGATGAACGCTCTCGAGATTTCCGATTACCGGTGTGAAGATGGCACGCTCTGGATGAATGTCAATCTGGTCGGCGGATTCCCTGTGACCCAGCATTTCAGGATTCCTGATCATTTTAACCTGCGAAAGGTCAGGTGTCCGGGCGCGAGAATCGAGGAGACAATCCATGACGGACATCTATCTGTCACCTTGTTCAGCTCAAAGACCCAGACTGTAAGGCTCGAATTGAGCTGCTGAGAGAAGGTGGCGGCGGAAAGTGTTTAGTAAATAAATCGATATTCAAATATGCCAAACAAATTCTTTGACAGGAACTGGTGGAAGGATTTTGTGGTCGCTATCCTTGCCACAACCGTTTCTATTGTCTTGACTTTCGGAACGAGCAAACTGGTTGATCTGAACAAGCAGAGGAAAGAACGCAGACTCACCGCCTTGATGGTCATGAGCAGCATCGAGTCCTTCGCTCGTAGCATTGATGAATCCGCGGCGGCATGGGACAGGCTGGACAGCGTGGCCGTATGGCTGCTGCGGATGCCGATAGATGAGGTTGAAAGGTTGGGCGAAGAGCCTTTTAAAGATGCCGTCAATGAGGTGTTTCAAGCCCCTATCATACGTCACGACCAAACCGCTGAGACCATCTTCAGCAGCAACATTGACACGTGGAAGAATATGGGGAATTTCCAGTTCGTGAATAACGTGGGGGCCTGTTTTTCACAAATGAACTGGATTGAGCAAAAGATTAACGAAGACGCTGTTGAATATGCGGGTCATCAGGCTCGGATATTCAATAACTTTTCGGATTATCCCGGCAAAACCTTCACGGAGAAACTGCTAAGGGATGATCAGGCGAGGAAACAGTTGCAATTACCCAACTCGTTCAAAGCGTGGCTCGCCTACTGTTCAGACAATCTGCGGCGTATGAACCGCAATAATATGAAACTGATAGGCATTCCCGAGGAGGAGGTGCTCGCGTTTACCGATGCCCGCTCAGACACGACCATCGAGGAAGGACCGGAGCCAGAGTATTCCATATTCGTGAAACCTTACCCGGACAAGGAATCCATCGATTCCAACCTAGACTATGCCCGAAAGCTAAATAGCCTGCTGAATAATTAGTCTCTTTTACCACCAGGAAAAGCGCGGCAGAGAGAGTGAGGCAACCTACGCAAAAAAGCGCTATCTTTGCAAACTATTTAAAACTATCGATATGAGGAAGATTACAGCTTTGTTGTCGCTCCTTGTTTTGGTCGCTGTGTCTTGCGCCCGGAATGAGGTTGATGTGGACAGGCTTTTGAAGAATTATGCGGAGGTGACCATTCCCGCACCTGATCTGACGGGAATCACCGACAATGGAAAAGAAGTCCTGAGGCTTTACAGGATGGCCGCCGATGAGGTGGACAAGATCTACTGGCAGCAATATTTCGGAAACGGGGAGGCCTTTTTGAGCTCTCTCTCAAATCCTTCCTGGAAGCTTTATGCCGGGATCAACTACGGTCCTTGGGACCGCATCGACGGGAAGCCCTTCCTTCCGGGATATGGCAGCAAGCCCGACGGAGCAGGATTCTATCCCGCTGACATGACGGCTGAAGAGTTCCTCAAGTGGAACAATCCGGACAAGAACAGCCCTTACACGATGATACAGCGTGCCGAGGACGGTAACCTCAAGGCCGTCTGGTACCACGACGCTTACGCCGAGTATATTGAAATGATTGAGGAGTACTTGAGCAGGGCCGCCGATGTCACCATCAAGGAGAGCGTCCGGAACTATCTTCTCGCATTGATCGAGAGCCTCAAGACCGATGACTATTACGGGAGCGACAAGGCCTGGCTGGCGATGAACGACAGCAAGATGGACCTCGTTCTGGGCCCCATTGAGGCAGAGGATGACGCTCTCTATGGCACCAAGGCATCCTACGGAGCCTATGTCCTCCTGAAGAATCTCCAGCGCACTGAGGAACTCAACGCCCTGTCCGCCCGTATGCCGGAACTTCAGAAGATGTTGCCTGGCGATCCGGCCAACCATGCTTTCGTTCCTGGCTCCGAGTCGGATATATTCTCATGCAACGTGCTTTACTGCAGCGGCTACACCAATGCCGGCTTCAAGGTGATCGGTATCAACTTCCCGTATGACGCCAAGGTGCAGCAGGAGCTCGGTACCCGCTCAATCATATTCGATAACATCATCCGCGAGAAGTTCAACCGCACGGTCCATCCGGTCGGTAACGCTCTCCTGGAGGATGTCTACCAGCCCCACCTCGATGCCAGCGCTTTCTACTGGATCATCGTTTTCCGTGAGATCGCGAAGGGACTGGGTGTGAAAGAGACCATCAATGGAAAGGGAACAGTGGCGGAGGCTCTCGGCAGCGAGGCCCTCGTCATGGAGAAAGCCAAGTCCAATGTGCTGGGCGCCTGGCTCTGCGCCAAGGAGGCTGAAGACTACAACATCTCAGCCCTTTTCCAGAAGGAAGATGTGCTCACCACTTTCGTCACCAACACGATTCGTTCCACCCGTTTCGGTGCCGCCGACCCCACGGGTGTAGCCAATATCTTCGTCTATAACTACTTGCTTGAGAGCAAGTCCATCATCTGGAATCCTTCCGGTCGTTACAGCATCGACTACGACAAGACCTGGCAGGCCCTGGAAACACTTGGAGCTGAGATACTTCGCATCCAGGCTCAAGGTGATTCCGAGGCGGCCAAAGCCTGGATCGCCAAGTATGGAATAGCCGGCCCTGAGAGCCTGTCTGACAAGCGGGTCCTGGAGAGCGCCGGTATTCCCGTCGACATCCGCTTTAACTATGAATAACCTTCCAACCCGATTGTAACGACACTATGTTCAAGAATTTCACAGGATTCCATTTGGTTGAGCAGATGCACAAGTTGCGTCACAGCAATAGGTTCAACCCCGCTATATTAAAGAAAAAAAGTTTAGGTCTCATCTTTGTCGCCATCATCGTCGTGGTGCTCTGGTTCCTGCCCACTGAATCCTTCGGTATCGATGGTCTCACGGCGGTTCAGCAGAGGATCATAGCGATATTCGTCTACGCCACGCTGATGTGGGTGCTGGAATTGGTTCCAGCCTGGGCGACATCGGTTTCCATAATGGTCTTGCTGCTGTTGTGCACCTCCGATTCGGGTATCAAATGGATTTGCGATCCCGAATCCGCCGGGCAACTCCTGAGCTACAAGCAGGTTATGGCCAGTTTCGCGGACCCGGTTGTGATGCTCTTTATCGGCGGTTTCGTCCTTGCCATAGCGACCACCAAGACAGGTCTGGACGTGCATCTCGCCAGGGTGCTGCTCACCCCGTTCGGGAAGAAGAGTGAGAACATCCTTCTGGGCTTCATGCTTGTGACCGCCCTGTTCTCCATGTTCATAAGTAACACGGCCACGACGGCCATGATGCTCACCTTCCTCACGCCTGTTTTCAAGCAGCTTCCGGAGGCCGGAAAGGGAAGGACAGCCTTGGCGCTCAGTATCCCCATCGCCGCCAACCTGGGTGGTATGGGAACCCCCATCGGAACGCCTCCCAACACTATCGCTTTGAAATATCTGAACGACCCTGAGGGTCTGGCCATGGGCATCGGTTTCGGCCAGTGGATGATTTTCATGGTTCCTCTTGTGATAGTCATGATATTCATCGCCTGGACATTGCTCAAGAAGATATTCCCGTTCTCCCAGGACACCATAGAGCTGAAGATCGAGGGTGAGATGAAGAAGGGCAAGGAAACCACCATGGTGATCGTCACCATGATCGTCACCATCCTACTCTGGATGATGGACACGGTCACAGGAATCAACACCTACACGGTCGCGCTCATACCCTTCGCGGTCTTCGCTTTGGCTGGCATCGTCACCAAATATGACCTTGAGGAGATCAACTGGTCGGTCATCTGGATGGTGGCCGGTGGTTTCGCTCTGGGATATGCCATGAACGGTTCCGGGCTCGCCGCCTTGGTGGTCCGTGCCATTCCTTTCGGCAACTTCCCTCCGCTCCTGATCGTCCTTCTCTCCGGCCTGCTGTGCTACGGTCTCTCCAACCTGATTTCTCACTCCGCCACGGCGGCGCTCCTCATGCCTATTCTCGTCGTGGTCTGTATGGCAATGGGCGATAAACTCGATGCCATCGGCGGCACTTCCACCGTGCTGATCGGAGTCGCCATCGCATCCAGCAGCGCCATGATCCTGCCAATATCCACCCCTCCGAACGCCTTGGCTTACGCGACCAATCTCATCAAGCAGAAAGACATGGCTAGGATGGGCATCATCATCGGCTTGATCAGCGTCGTGCTCGGTTATCTGGTGCTCTTCGCCGCTGGGTCGTTGAATATCGTCTAATACAAAACTAGGATTTTGACTGACGTAGCGACATTATCTTCAGCCAGGCTTGTGATCGCCGCCATTTTGGGGATCGCTATCTTGATGGTGCTGATCATCAAGTTCAAGATTCCAGCGATGATCGCCATCCTTGTCGGGGCTGTCCTAATCGGCCTCGGAGCCGGGATGTCTTTCGGTGATATAGTCAAGGCTGTCGATGACGGTGTCGGGAATACTCTTAAAGGAATAGCGTTGCTGGTCGGCCTGGGCTCGATGTTCGGCTCAATCCTGGAGATATCAGGCGGGGCCAAAACGTTAGCTGTCAGGATGGTAGATAAGTTTGGCGACAGAAAGGCAGCCTGGGCTCTGGCTATAACCGGTCTTGTCATAGCGATGCCTGTGTTTTTCGATGCCGGCCTTGTGATTCTCATCCCGTTGGCTTTCTCTCTGGCCCGTCGTACAGGCCGGTCATCGCTCTATTATGCCATTCCTCTACTCGCCGGGCTCGCCGTGGGTCATGCGTTCATCCCTCCGACTCCAGGCCCGGTGCTGGTCGCGACGATGCTCGGTGTTGATTTAGGCTGGGTCATAATCATCGGAATCCTTTGCGGGATTGTCTCTATGGTCGTGGCTGGTCCGATCTGGGGAGCTTATTGCGGCAAAAAGTATTATATTCCTGTTCCTGATTATTTCCTCGACCATCCCGATAAAGACGACTCCAAGCTGCCCTCTTTCTGGACCGTCGCATTGATAATCCTTATTCCCCTCGGGCTGATTATCCTTAAATCAATCGCCGGAGTATGGGATGTGATGGCTCCCGCGAGACCTGTCTTGGGCTTCTTGGGCGAACCGTTTGTCGCTTTGACCATAGCGACCCTCACGGCAATGATCCTTCTGGGTTACAAGAACGGATATACAAAAGAAGAGCTGGAGAAGGTGATGACAAAATCGTTGGAGCCAGTTGGGCTGATTTTGCTTGTGACCGCCTGTGGCGGGGTCCTGCGCTATATCCTGCAATATTCCGGGTTAGGGGAAGTGATCGGGCAGGCTGTCAGTTCAGCTTCTCTCCCGATTGTGATCGTGGCGTTTATTGTCGCCGTATTTGTGCGGATTTCAGTTGGTTCCGCCACAGTGGCGATGACTATGGCCGCTGGCATGATCGCCGCCATGCCTGAAGTCAGCGGGCTCTCGCCTGTCCATCTCGCGTGCGTAACAGCCGCCATCGCAGGCGGGGCTACAGTCTGTTCCCATTTCAACGACTCTGGCTTCTGGCTCGTCAAGTCTCTGCTCGGGATAGACGAGAAGACCACTCTTAAGACTTGGACCATTATGGAGACCCTTGTCGGTGCGACCGGCTTCCTATGTGCCCTCGTTATCTCGCTCTTTGTCTAGACAAGAAGCTTCAGCACATCCTCGTCTGCCGGGAGCCATTTCACTGAATAGATCGAATCAGGGGCCAGCCATCGAGCGGCCTCGTGCTCGTTCAGCGTCATCTCATCCGAGGCGAGGGAGCAAAGGTAGCAGTGGAGGGTGAGGTGGAAGTTGGGATAGTCCCATTCCACGGTCTTAAGGTGTTTATCTATAATTATTTCCGCAGATAGTTCTTCCCGGATTTCCCTCCGGAGCGCCTCCTGCGGAGTCTCACCTTGCTCAATCTTTCCTCCCGGGAACTCCCACCAGTCCTTGAAGTCCCCGTACCCCCTCTGGGTAGCGAAAATGTGGTCGCCTTTCCGGATGACGGCGGCGACCACTTCTATATGTTTCAATTTGTCCAAAACCAATCGGATGCTACATCGCGGCGATCAGCTCATCGTTGGAATAGGCGTCAGCACCGTAGCAGGTCTTGAGATAGGCGAGGCCACCCAGGTAGTCCTCCTCGGTGAAGGAGTTTGTCGCTTCCTTGGCAACGACCACATCATAGCCGAGGCAGTAAGCGTCGGCGGAGGTGTGGCGGCAGCACATGTGGGTGTGAAGGCCCGTGATGATCACGGTCTGAACGCCAAGCTCCTTAAGAAGGATGTCCAGGTCTGTCTGGAAGAAACCGCTGTAGCGGCGCTTCGGCACGACATAGTCCTTCTCGCAAAGTTCCAACTCAGGGATAACCTCGGCACCAGGCGTGCCCTTAATGGCGTGGTCACCCCAGAGTTTCAGTTCGCGGTCGATGCCCTTAATGTGGCAGTCGTTGCAGAATATTACGGGAACCCCCTTCTCACGCGCGGCTTTGAGAAGCCTTGCGGTTGCGGGAACAATAGCCTTACCACGGTCGCATGCGAGCGCACCGGTGACGAAGTCGTTGAGCATGTCGACGACTAGGATCGCGGGATGATTAAGTTTTTCCATTTGATCAAAAAATAAGCGAAAATAAAGCGACCAATTTCCATGCCAAATCATTTTGAAAAGTCCGGGTATATGGCTAACTTTAACGAGATTAACCTTTGTCTTCGATATGAGATCATTTTTATTAGCAACCGCATGTTTCCTCGCCGCCGGAGTGATGGCTCTCGCCCAGGCTCCCGTGGTCGAGATGAATGACCCGCATCCCACATCCCCGGCAGTCTGGAACAACGTGAAATCCACGGATTTCGGCTGGGGATCGATTGACCTGCGCTATAAGAAGGATGATGTCCCGGCGCTTTACAAGGCTGTCGCCCTCCATGGCTGGAGAGGAGAGAGAGTCAACGCACAGGCAGTTCTCGTGACTCCCGTGGCCGTGAAGTCCTTCCAGGTCTCCTCCAGCGACCTGAGGTTCGGAAGGCATTACATCCCTTCCGATAAGATTGACAAGTATTTCGAGACCTATGTGATGGGAGAGGTCGTGTTCAAGGGCGATTCTGTTCTCGCTCCTGACCGCCTGGTGAAGGCCGGGAAGATGGCCGTCGAGGCCAAGACTGTCCGCCCTGTCTGGGTGACGATCAATATTCCCAGCGACGCCGTTCCCGGCAAATACAAGGGTACCCTCACCGCCAAGTGTGACGGCAAGTTGTTGGCCATCCCCTATACCCTTGAGGTCAGCGACAGAGTCCTTCCCGAGCCGAAGGATTGGAAGTTCCACCTCGACCTCTGGCAGAACCCGTACGCGGTGGCCCGCTACTTCAACGTCCCGCTTTGGAGCAAGGAGCATTTCGACACGATGCGTCCCATCATGGAATATCTCGCCTCCGCAGGACAGAAGGTGATCACCGCCAGCATATTCCAGCATCCTTGGAACAGCCAGACCGAGGATCCGTTCGAGAGCATGGTCGGAAAGTTCAAGGGCCTGGACGGCACTTGGAAATATGACTACACCGTCTTCGACAAGTGGGTCGAGTTCATGTTCAGCTGCGGCATCACGGAGCAGATCGACTGCTATTCCATCCTGCCTTGGCACCTCACTTACGAGTATTTCGACGCGGCTCTCAATGTCTCCGTCTCCAAGAAGATGGAACCGGGCTCAAAGGAATATGAGGAATATATGCTGCCCTTCCTGACCGACCTTGCCAAGCACCTGAGGGCCAAGGGTTGGTTCGGAAAGACCTGCCTCGCCATGGACGAGCGTCCGAAGGCTCTTCTGGAGCATGCGTATTCCATAATCAGCAAGGCCGACAAGGAATACAGGATCGAGGGTGCGATCAATTATTTCGGCCCCGAGATCGCCGAGAAGATGTATGACATCAGCTTCGCTCTTCGTCCTGGTATCCCGGCTCTCACTCCTGAGCAGGTGGCGCTTCATCTTGGCAAGGGCAACAGGGTCACTTTCTACACCTGCTGCTCTCCTCAGCGTCCCAACACCTTCACCGACTCCGCTCCCGCAGAGTCCGCTTATCTTGGCTGGTACGCCGCCGCGACAGGTTACAGCGGATATCTCCGTTGGGCCTACAACAGCTGGGTTAAGAACCCTTGCGTGGATTCCCGTTTCCGCACCTGGAGGGCTGGAGACTGCTATCTCGTCTATCCTGATGGCCCCAGCATCGCTTTCCAGCGCCTCATCGAAGGTATTCAGGACAATGAGAAGATCCGCATCCTCAGGGATGGTCTCGATCCCAAGAAGGCAGCTCTGCTTGACGCCCAGCTCCAGAGGATCCTTGACATCGACTGGGAGAAGTCCACTGATGCCGAGGTCGCCCAGGTCATAAACGACGGCAAAGCCCTGCTCAAGTCCTTCGAATAGGATGTTTTTCAGAAGAGCGGTATTATCTGTTATATTCCCGATGGTCCTCGCCTCATGCGCGAGGACCATCGGGCCTGTAACAGCGCTGGATGAGACGCCTCCCATTTATCCCGATTATGTCGGGGTGACAATACCGGAGAACATCGCTCCGCTCAATTTCAAATTGATTGGCGATGAGTCCCGGCACAAGGTGGCCGCTACCTTCAACGCCGGGGGAATTTCTTACTCGACTTTATCCGACAAGGGACTTGTCCGTATCCCTTTGAAAGCCTGGAAACAATTGACATCCAGCGCTTCAGGGGGATCAATCGAGGTTTCGGTCTCTGCCGGGGATTCCAAGGGTTGGAAGAGGTACAAGCCTTTCGAGATCTTCGTCTCCGAGGACAAGGTTGATCCGTATCTGGCTTACCGTCTGATCGAGCCAGCCCAGGAGATCTGGAACCACATGGGTATTTACCAGCGTTGTGTGGAGAACTTCGAGGAGACGGCCATCATCGAGAACGATATGACTGACGGCAACTGCATGAATTGCCATTCTTTCCTGGCGAGGGATCCCGGCAACATGCTGTTCCACATGAGGGCCGTCAATCCTGGCACAATGCTGATCAGGGACGGGGAACTTGAGAAATTGAACACCAAGACCGACAAGACAATCTCGGCATTGGTGTACCCATATTGGCATCCTTCCGGCAAGTATATCGCCTTCTCCGTCAATGACACCAAGCAGGCATTTCACACCACCGACACAAACAGGGTTGAGGTCTTCGACTTTAAGTCTGATGTGGTGGTTTATGATGTTGATAATCATAAGGTTCTGATTTCCCCGACATTGACGTTGGGGAGTTCTTTCGAGACTTTCCCGTCATTCTCTCCCGATGGGCGGACTTTGTTTTTCTGCACCGCCGACTCGCTCGAGATGCCAAGCCGGTTCTCGGATCTGAAGTACGCCCTTTGTTCCGTCTCATTCAACGAGTCCGACGGTTCGGTGGGGGACAAGGTTGACACGCTCTACAAAGGGAAGAGCGTCTCTTTCCCCAGGGTCTCTCCCGACGGCCGCTTCCTGATGATGACCCTCTCTGAATATGGCAACTTCTCGATATGGCACCAAGACGCGGACCTCTACATGGTCGATCTCAAAGATGGTTCCGTCAAGCCTCTTGAGAAAGCCAACAGCTCCCGGACGGAGAGCTACCACTCATGGAGCGGTAACAGCCGTTGGGTCGTGTTCAGCAGCCGCAGGGATGACGGCTTGTACACCCGCCTTTATTTCACCCACATCGATGAGGAGGGCAACCCTTCCAAGCCATTTGTCCTTCCACAGAAAGACCCCGACTTCTACGGGGAATTCATGAAGAGCTACAATATCCCTGAAACGATAAGCGGACCGGTTAGTTACCCGGCCCGCGATATCGCCCTTAAGGCTAAGAATGACAAAGGGATTGATGTCTCTTCCTAGTTGTTGAAAGCGTTCCTGTTCTTCTCCTTCGCAGCCTTGATTATGGCATTCTCCTCGGTGAGATCGATCATTACATCGTAGGGTTTGCCGACTCCGAGGTTCTCGTCCCAGATGTTGGAGGCTTCCACTGACTTGATGCAAGCCGCGAACTTACCGGCCTTCAGCTCATCCTTGGCTTTGCCGAGGCAGGCCTTGCGGTAGATCTCATGGCCTCTTCTGGCGCCTTCCATAGGCATGACCTTGAGTTTGGACAAGACTTTGAGAGACTTCGTGTACTGCTTTGCTCCGCAGAGAGCGTCGGCATAGGCGAGTCCGAACTCGAATTTGTCCGGATATTTCTTGAAATACCTCTCACCGGCGTCAAGAGCCTCTTTCCACTCGGAGTTATTCCTGTAGTAGTCCACCAACGCCTTTCCGGTGCGCCAATCCTGCGAGAGAGACTCGGCCTTCTTGAGGTCGGCGAGTTTCTCATCACCGGAGCGGAGAAGGGCTCTCGTGAGATAGAAAGGATTGTAGTCGGGCTGGTTCCCGCAAGCTTCCAGAAGGTCGGCGGCCTTGTCCTTGGCGGCGTGACGCCAGAGGATCAAAGCTTTGTAGTAGTTGAGTTTCCAGTTGGGAGTCTTGCCGGCCGCCCAGTCGAACACCTTGACCATTTCCGGCCTGAAGGGGAAGACGAACTCCGGCGAGGCGGCGTTGGCTTCCTTGAGGAGAGCGTCGGACTTGGAGGTGTCGCCCTTAAGGCAGGCGATGTAGGCTCCCAGGTACTTGGCTGTAGGATATTCAGTCATCGTGCAGAGCTCGGAAGCCTCTTCGAGAAGACCACTTTCGAGGTAGAGGAGGGCTGTCTCGAGGATGGTCTCCTGAGGCAGCTCGCACTTGAGAGTCTTCGTGAATGAGGCGGGATCGCCGGCGGCGATTTGGCGCTCGAAGTTGAAGTAAGGGAACAGAGGAAGCTCAGCGGCTTCGGTTTTAAGAATATTCCCGGCAGTCTTCTTGTCTCCGAGATGCCTGGAGGCCACGACCTCAGCCCATTTGCCCTCCACGCTTCCGCTCTTGCGGGCATAGGTGAGAGCAAGGTTCCAGTCCTTGTCAGCCATCGCCATCTTCGCCAGCTCGGCGTAGGCAGCGTCCCTGTAAGCGGCAGTGTAGGCGGCTATCGAGAATCCGTCCTTGGCCTGCGTGGCCTTGCCGAGGGCTTTGGCCGCCAAGCCGTAGAGGTAGTTGGCCTCACCGTCATAAGTGTTGATAGTCAATGCCTTCCGGGCATATTCAAAAGCGTCCTCGTACATTCCGCAGTGGAGGCTGAACGATGCCATGCCCCTGAGAGCTGGAGCGTACCATTTGTCGATGGCGAGGCTGGCCAAATACTCGTCACGGGCCTTGTCATAGAGGCGGACATTCATCAGCTGGTCACCTCTCAAGCAATGGCCGTAAACACCTTTCCAATTGAAATCCTCCGGCATGGTGTCCGGCCTATCGGTCAGCCTGTAAGCGGGATCCTCGTTGTAGATGAGTTCATTGTCTCCGACAGTGACTTTGATGAAACTGTCGGTGACTCCGCTCACGCTCTTCGACCAAGGCTTCAGAGGTGTGAAAGCCACGTTGTCAGAGAATAGGGTCTTATCTCCGCAAGCGATTGTCACTCTTTTGCTTCCGCCGCAAATAGGGGATAGTTTCACGGTCGCTTTCCCGCCATCCTCACGTTTGACGGAAAGAGCTCCAAACGGACTGGCCTGCTGGAAACTGCCGATGTTCTCGACAGGGTACCAGTACTCTGTCCAGCAGTCGTCGGATTTGGGTGCGAAAGAGTGGTGCTTGAAGGGGGTGTCGATGCTCTCGATCTGGGAAGGCTGGTTGAACATCCTTCCCGCCTGGAGCTCGACATACTGGCCGTGGTTGTCGGTCAGCAGGTCTTCCCAGATACCTCCTTCCCTCGACTGGCTCCAGCAGAAGAACTTACGGCCGAGTTTCTCGTCAGGCCTGGAATAATGGACATATCCGAAATCATCGTCGTGCCAGTAGGCTCCGAAGTAGCCGTCATATCCTCCGATGATGTGGTAGGACTTTGAGCCTTCGAAAGCGTTCTGGGAGAACCATGAGAGATCCCTGCCCTCCGGATCCACAGGGAAGGCGTGGGCGTCACCTGGATGGCCTATATATCTGTCTCCAGGCATCTGTATCTGGAGGTTGCCTCCGGCCTTGAAGGCCGCGTTAGACCAGTTGTAGTAGGGTTGTTCCAGGGACGAGGTGTTGATGTAGCGTGCGGTTGTCGTGAAGCAAGCCCTGTCGGCAGGGACGTTGATCTCCACTGTCCACCAGGTCCTGGTCAGCAACTCGAAGGAGGCGATGATGCAGCTCACACTGCCGTCCTCGTTCTCCCTTGTCATGTAGTCGACAGGGGTGGCGGTTGTAGGAATATGTCCTATGATTCCGAAGTTGAACTCGATACCTCCGGAAGTCCAGGCGCCTCGCATGGCTATGTCCCTGAATTTGACCACATTGTTGTAGTAAACGAATTCAAGTCCTCTGGTCTTGTCTATGGCACCCCAGACCTTTCCTCCGATCTCAGGGAACACTGTGACACTCACCCAGTCGTTCTCCATGACGACGGTCTTCCATTCCTTGTTCTTCCCGATTGACTCGTAGGCGTCGAAGCGGAAGTAAGGATATTGGTTTTGGTTCGGGTTAGCGACCGGATTAGGGTCAGAGAAACCGTAGGTGAGCATCGATGTCTTTCCCTCGGTCAAGGTCGCTTTTCCAGGGGCGGCGCTCAGTAAGCCGGCCGCCAAGCAGGCCAGCATCAATGATAGTGTTATTCTTTTTATCATAGTGGAATATTAATTAAGTCTCTGAATTACTGCAGCTTCTGGATGGCGGCGGCGATGCGGCGCCTGTACTGGAGTATGCTTTGAGGATCTTTCGAGTAGTGCTGCTCGTCGGTGTAGATGCTCGTGGGAATCTGGAGCAGGCGGCGGGCGGCGGCAGCCTTTGAAGGATTCTCTTTCGCCAGGCGCTCGAGTATGGTGAAATACTCGAAATCCTCGATGCCGTCTCGCAGCAGCTCGGCGCGGTATGAAGGCACGGCCTCGCCCAGGTGAGGGGTCTTGTCCGTCCCCACATGACGGTTGTCCGGATAGAACAGACGTCCGTCACCGTTGCCCCAAGGAGCTTGCTTACCCTTGATTGTTCCGTAGCCAGTCGTCCAGCCCATAGCCTCTTCCCAAGGATTCTGCAACATTCCGTCGGGTGACGCCTCAGCTGAGTTCCAATATGTTGTCTCCCAGATAAGCAGTCCGTTGAGATGGTGGACGTATGAGCCCCAGGACCACATTCTCATGTTGATGGCGTCGTGGTCGATGAACAGGGTGATCCATGGGGATTTGGGTCCGGTGCAAAGGTAGGTCCAGTACTCATCCCCGCGCTCATGTACCTTTTTCGCTTTCTCGTGGTCGATCTTGTGCCAGATGGAGCAGGTGATGTCTGTGACATCGGAGATGTCGTGACCGGATATGTGCTCAGTGAGGAAGGTGGTGAGTTTGGGAGCGTATTCCTTGATCATGCTGTTGGTCTCCCGGACGAAGTCATAGTCCTTGTCGCCCGGCTCGTCGAACCAGTAGATATATTCCTTGCCTAGGATGCCGGCTTCCTCGAGTCCATCCTGCAACTGCTTGAGGTAGCGCCTCATAAGGCGTCCGTACTCTTCGGTTCCTTGGACGAAGCTGGCGAACTCTCCCGGCTGGCGGCTATAGAAAGTACCGCTGCCCAGGCCTTTGGTCCTCATCCTGTAGCCGGTGAATCCATATTCCCCGAAATACTTCCTCGCCGCCGGAATGAAGTCCGAGAAATCGAGGGTGATGTCGACCTTGTCGGGATCCACCTCGAAGTCACCTTCGGGCAGGAGGTTTTTCCCGGAATCATTCTGGCTCAGTGTCATGTCGTCGAACCATACGGTGCCGAGGTCGTTGCCTGAGGACACCCTGTTCGACGGGTAGAGGTGGACGCTTACCTGGGCGGCTTCGGAAGGCAGAGTCCCAAGGCTGTAGGAGAATTCTTTCCAATCCTTGCCGCAAGTGAATCCGTTGTACCTATTCTCAAACGGAAGCAGTTCACCGTCAGCTTTGTAGCATTGAACACCCACGACAAATGTCTGGTTGTCTTTTTCCGCGCGGCTCCACCATTTGAGGGTGTGTGGCTTCCCGCCATCCACCTTGATTCTCTCAAGCGGGTAAGCTTCGGGGGTTGAGGTGTAGGAGTCGTCGATAATCTTGTACGAATATCTTCCTCCGTGAGGCTTTTCAGGATCGTAAACTCCTCCCTCCCATGGAATTCCGGTGACGGTTTCCTTGATGGGGGTGAGGACGAACGGGTCGTACGGGGACATCTTGTGTTCTGAGAACGCCTTCATGTAGATGTCAAACTCCTTCTGGATCTGCTCGGGAGTGGTGAGATTGTCGTATAGAGCCGCTCTATCGATTGAGAATCCGAAGCCGGAGCGCATGGTAGGGCTGTCAGGAAGCTCGAAGTTCCAGACTTCCAGCGACAGCGGGACATTCTCGCTCCAGCCGTCTTTCGAAGACAGGGTGACAGAGCCCTTGTATATTCCCGGAACGGCGTCTTTCGGCACCTTGACGGTGATCCAGAAAGGATGGTTCCGTCCGGTCCCGAGGTCCTCAGCAGAGCGGTAGACCGGTAGTGGATCGGGCCATAGACCCTCTTTTCCATAACTGTCGGTCGGATGCTTGACCTGGACATATTCCACTTTCCTCACCGTGAAAGCGGAGGCTGGAATGGTTCCCTTCCCGGACTTCAGGTCGCTCAGGGTCACTTTCACTTGGGAAAGCTCGCGCTCTGGACGTACCACGATCTGGAATGACTCCCACTCGTTTTTGGCCGCGGCCACGTTGACGGGCCGCGCCTTACCCTTCGGGGCGGGCATATCCTGCATGATCTTGTACGTTCCCTCCGCCCACCAGAGAGTTGCTTCAGGGGACGAGGCGACGGGGTAACCGAAGCCTCCTGTGGCGGTGTGGTAGGGATCCACCTGCTGCGCCTTGAGCGTCAAGGCAGAGGATAACAAAACTAACAGTAATATCGGTCTTTTCATTATGTGGTTGATTTTGTCTTAATTCTCTTTCTCGATGACAAGCATCCATCCCTCCTTGGCCTTGACGCTCAAGTTATCAATTCCTGTCATCCTGAGCGGAGCGAAGGATCTCTCTTCCTGGAAGCAGGGGATCGCCGGAGCGGTGACCTTGGCCTTGGAGGGATCCATTCCGAGAGCCTTCCAATCAATGGTAAGCCGTATTGTCTTGTCCTTTTCGGAGAAGTTGCCTATTGACACTATGGTGGTTCCGTCCTTGACATAGGCTGTCGCCTTGACCTCGGGATCGGATGTTCTCACGGGACACTCCGGATCCCAGTAGCCCAGCATCTTGGCGTCTTTGATGCCGGTCTTCTCCCAGAACTTCCACATCGGGACAGGAGATTTCTCGTCTCCCGTGTCGGTCCAGGAATGCCGTGCTGTTGTGCCGTAAACCATTCCCAGGAATCGGTTGCCACCATCCTGGAGCATCTCGCCCATCACTCCGAAAGGAATACCGGAGAATGTGACAAGCCACTGGTCGGGAGACATCTGGTTGTAGCGGAAGCTCTCCCCGAACCACAGGCGGTCCATGTAGGGGAAGAACTCGGCGTATTGATTCATAGGGCCTATTGATGCGGCGTCGTTGGAATGGAGGTCAATCAGCGAGCCGTCGTGGTATCCGTCCAGAATCTTGCGGAGGCGTTTGATTGTGACCCTGTCGCAGGACACATCGTCCATGTACAGGCCGTCAATCCCGTAGTTCTCCTCCATCCAGCGGACTCCCTCAAGGAAATAGTTGAGGTATCTGGAGTTACCTATAAGCTGCACAGCCGGATCGCTGTCCCATTCCTTGAATTTATGCAGGGATGTGTACCAGTTTGGAGCGTAGTCCTCAATCATATGCTCGCACATCCAGGCGTTACCTTTTCCGCCTCCTTCCCTGATCACCTCGTGGTTCAGGCTGTGGAAGGCGTAGATCTCCTCGCAGTGGACGGAAAGCTCCCGGATCGTGTAGTAAAGCTTGACTTTGCGTCCGTTGTCGTGCTGATGGTTGATGAATTGTACCAGGGAGTCCCGGACTATGAAAGGATAGTTGATGTAGGGGTTGAGATTCCTGGCGTGGTGGATGTTCATTATGTTCGCGCCGTCCTCTGCTGCCCTGTCGAAATCGGCGGGAATGGCATGGAAGTACCTCTCAGAGAAATGTTTAGCCGGATCGGGTTCCTTGACTGGAGTCAGCAGCAGGTTGAACTCGAAGTTCTTAGGCTCCTTGCCTATGACGTTCGGCCCGGTCGAGGCGACCACAGTCGCGGGAGCACCTTTAGCTCCGCTGACGGTCACACGACCCTTGCCGCCATTATACCAGACAGGTGCTGGAGCGGGTCTGTATTTCCTGAGCAGCGGGCCGTGATATTCCCCGCCACGGAACTCCGTGTGCAGGCCGGCCTTGACTCCTCCCATCCAGAAACTGTCGAAAGGACCAGTCCAGTCCCAGGAATATGAAGCCGGGCGGTACCCTCCCTTAAAGCCTATTCCCATAAAGTATTCCGAGGAATAGGCTGAATACGGGGTCTCCAGCCTTATGTCTTTGACCTCGATGTCCTCCCCTGCGGAAGATACATTTATGTCGAAGTGGATATGCCCGTCATATTCCATCGTGCCGGCAAGATTGAACTTGATCCCGCTTTGCTCGGAAGAAGCGGTCCAGGTCACGAGGCCGGAAGCTTCTTTGTTGATCTTGACGTTGTCGGCGGAGAAGACGACATTACCCTTTGAGGTGTACACGACCAGCCTCTGAGGCCCGTTCAATGCGCTTATTCCACCGATTTTTGCGTCAGAGACCATACCGTTGCCGCCGAGATCCAATGTCTTTCCGGTGGCCTCGATCGTCCTTCCGTTGACAATCATTTCCTTGTAAGGGAAGGTGGGCTCATTGTCGTCAAGCGCTATGGTGGAATTGAGCCAGCGGAGTCTCGCTAGCCTCCATACCTCCGAGTCACCCTTGTCCGCAAGAACCTTGGAAGACACTTTAATGGCAAGGTCAATCGTTTGTGGATCAACACCTTCCGCAGTGATGACGGCCTGCCCCTTATAGACTCCGGGCTTCGCATCCTCCGGAATCTGAACTCCGCACCAAAGGGCTTGAACCTTGTCCTTTGGCACATCTATGGTGAAATCCAGGCGGGAACCGTCCCAGGATGTCCCTTCCTGGTTGAAGCAAGTCATGGCGTCCGTTCCGATGACGGCTTTCCCGTTCCTGAGTTCGGAGAAAGCGACCTTCACGTTTTTCAGGTCCTTTCCGGCCGCCCAGACTCCGAGCTGCCAGGTATAGTATTCGTTCCTCATCGCATATCCCTTGAAGGAAGCGTCGGGAGCTTTGACCCATTTCGCGGGAATATATCTGGAGAACTGGATAGGGAAGGCCCTGTCCTCGGGGAAGATGACCATATCCTTACCGGTTGCCGCTTTGAGAGAGGCCACCTCTTCTTGAGTGGCGATGAGTCCCATCGGGCTCCAGAAGTTGAATCTTGAGGCGCTCTCGAACCTGTCCACCTTGGCCTTAGGGAGTTTGTCCTTGTCCGAGGTCACCTTGTCACTCCACTGTTTGTCCGCCTCATATTCGGGAGCCAGATAGTCAGACACGTTGGCGTACCAATACTGCCACTTGTAGGGAAGGTAGTAGATGAAGTAGGTCCCGGGGCCGGAATCCGGCTTGAATATGATCTCACCTTCCTCAGGTGTCAGCTTTGTGACCACGACATCTTTTATCTCCTTGCCGCCGGCGTCGGTGACGATAATCTTTTTGGTCTCCGGGTTGAGATCGGGTCTCCTCCAGGGAAGATTCACTGAGACCGCTTTCCCGGAGTTTTCGGCGACTGTCACCACAGCCCTGTGGTTGCCTCTCAAGTCGATAGCCCAAGTGGAGTCAGCCACGGTAAAAGGTATCCCGTCGGGAGCGAAGGACTCGTAACGGCTGTCCCCGTCAGGGTAACTGCCTGCCCCGGAGCATCCTGCCATGAGGATCAGTCCCGGCAATGAGACGGCAAGAAGGATGAGGATTCTTTTCATGATCTGATAATATGATTAGTTGACTGGTCCTGTCTTGGCAAATTCAATCAGGTCGAGGGCCTGGAGTTGACCATGTGGTTGAAAATGATGGTTTAAACAAAATTACAAAATATCGGTCTGTCTGGCAAGTGCGATCAAGTCCAAGGCTTCCTTCATCCTGTCGGATGGTTCGGAGACGGGACTCAGTCCTGCGGAATTCTCCACCCAGTCCCTTTCCCAGGCAGGATAGTCGAAGGGCTGTCCGGTCTCGATGCTGTCGAACCAGGCGTTCAGTCGCGGGAGATAGTAGTCCCTGATCAGTCCTGACCATATTCGGGCTGAATAGTCGTCCACCGGAGGTCCCCAGATCGTCACTATGCGCTTTGCATTGCGCTCGTAATAGGCAGCCTCTTCGGGAGAGGTGGCGTGTGACCTGGCCAGGTCGATCCATCGCTGCAGGTTGTGGTTGGGATGGGTGCTGAGGATCCGGTCGGTCTTCAAGGCGAGTTCGTTCACGGTGGCTTTCACTGAAACGGCCTTGTCCCTGTCTCCCCGCGCGGCGTCGGCATAGGCCTGCCGCATCAGGAGCTCCATCTTTCCTCCTGCATACTGTGCCGCCAGGTAGGAGAGGTCGGTGATGTACAGAGGATTGTCCTTCATTTCCGGAGCCGCCTTTGCGAACTGCTCTATCGAGTCGAAGAAAAGGGAGTCGATCTGGTAGGAACCTTTCTTCGAAATACCGGGGCGGAACTGCCATACATAGCGGGGATGGTCCGTGAAATGGCCGTACACGGATCGTGTAATCCCGTTCCAGTAATCCTCGAGATGGCCGTCATTCTTTCCGTAACGGCAAAGTGTGTAATTGTCGAGCCATTCCTTCAGGTTCAGGCTGTCAGCGGTCCATCCGGCATCGCTGATCAGTTCATAGATGACTTCGTTGTTCTCTATGCCCTCCGGAGCAGTTCCGAAGCCGACGAGGTTGCCCTTGTTGGGCGATGAGAGTGCGTCCAGCCTTCCTCCGTTCGCATAGAACTCCAGGATTCCGGTCATGGCGGACTTGCCTCCCATGTTGGGAATCGTGGAATAGATCCACTGCTTGTTGTCGAAGCCCTTGAAGAACTCCCAGTTGGCCTGGTTCTTCCAATGAATGTAGTTATAGTCCTCGGCCATGTCGATGATGAGGGCCTTGTCATCGGGAACTTTGCTGTACAGGGCGGAAAAGCTGTCATAGTCCCAAACATGGCGTGAATAGCCCAACATCCAGCCATTCTTGACCCAAACCGCATCCGGGTTGGCCTGGCTGATGCTCTCGTGGACCGTCTGTCCGAACTGGGCGAGCATATCGTAACGCTCCCGGCTTCCATGAGGGGGGAGGACTATGGCCATTTCGTTGAAGGGGTCGGCAAGGTAGTACTTGCCTTTGCCGAACTCATTCTCCCACTCCTCTATGAACATCTTCCCGATTTTCGGGAAGAGGGGATCTTCCGTCAGGAGTATCCAGTTGTGGAAACCACCGGACCATGTGGTCTCGACAAGTTTGGCATCGGGATAGATGCGCAGTATATCCTTGGGAAGGAAGCCGGCAAAGGCGGGACAGACGGGTTTCATGCCCAGGGACCTCATCCGGTCCAGGATCCTGTGCTGAAGGGCTATCTGGTCTTCATGCCAGCTCTCGGGCAATGGAGAGTCGATTCCGCTAAGATTCCCCAGCCGCATCCAGGGCAGATGGGCGGGTCCTACGAAGTAGTTGTAGATCTCCTCGTCAGTGAGTCCCAGCTTTTTCAAGACGCGGGCGGTGATGGCCTCATTCGCCACAAGGGCCAAGGGCATATCTATCCCGTGCAAAGCCATCCAATCGATTTCCTGTTCCCAACGCTCCCAGTCCCAGTAGCACAATGTGTAGCCGTACGTGACCACGTTGAAATAATAGTGGTGCTTGAAAGGAGAGACTTTCTCTACCGAAGGGGCGTCAGGAAGCGTTGAGGGAAGCTCGAGGCGGTTACCCGACCAGGAGTTGATGCCGGCTTCCATATTCCGGACATATTCGTAAAAGGCCCGGCATAGAGCCATGTTGCTGCTTCCTTCAAGCTTCAAGACTCCGTTTTCGACTTTATATGAGAACCGGTCACATCCATTCTCCTTGTCCATAGACAGGGAGAGTTCCATTGGAACTCCTTCTCCAGCAAATCGTTGGATTACGTCCTTGGCTGGAGCTGTCTTGTCCTGGCAGCCAGCCAACAGGAGCAAAGCGGAAGAAAAAAGGGTGATAATAATGGAGGCGAAACTTCTCATTTGTTTTGGTTGTAAAGGTAGTAGAGCCAATAAGTGTCTCCGAATTTGGAGCGGAGCCTCTGCCGCAGGTCGCTCCTTCGGCTGTTTTTAGTGTAGAACTCCTTGAAGTCAGAGTATCTTTTGAGTGTCTCCTGGTCGATATTCCATTTCCCGATGAGTTCGGGTTCTTTCTCAGAGAGGATCAGGACAGCTTCCTTGAAGGATTTAGAAAGAGGCTGACCAATCATGAACTCATCCAGGAAGTTCTTGAAACTCTGGAGGTTCTTGGCGAGCAGAAAATGAGCTCCAGCATATTCCCGGGTGGCTGTGTGATAAGGATTAGCCCTTAATATCTCTTCGAGATCCCATCCCAAATCGTTATGGGATAGGGCGAGATTGTTGTCATGCGGAACGCAGCGGGCTTTTGGGCCAAGCTCCGGATCTTGAAGAATCATCTCCCTGTTTCTGAGGAACTTCCGTTGGTCGGTAGCCCATTTTCTGTAGAAACAGCTTTTCTCGAGTCTGGCGATGTATTTCTCGGCCACGTCATATTGCCCGAAGATGAGATTGGTCTGGACGAGCCTTTGGAGCATCCGGGGATTTGAGTTGTCGAAGATCACGTTGGCTTCGAACGCCATCCTTTGAGCCAGGGAAATATGCCCCATCTCATAGTAGATGTTGCTCAGCAGCAACGAAGTGTACTCGATCTCGCGCCACTCCAGTATGAGGCTGTAGGGGTCTGTCTGGGAATATTTGAACATCTCATCCCCGAGGATTCCTTTCCTGGCCAGGGCCCAATTGAGAAAGTTTTGATAGACGTAGTTGTTATCGCTTGTCTTTGAAATGACCCGGATTATGTCATCAGGACGATCCTGGTACATGTACCAGTCCAGTTCCTTGTAGAGATCTTTTTCCCCGAGGGATGACTTATATGAGAAGAAGACGGTGGCGAGAGCGATGACGGCCAGGCCAGAAGTGAGCGCTATGCGGCCTTTAGAGCCGCGGATCAGTTTCCGGAGGAGAAAGTCAGCCAAAACCACAACGAGCGTCACCAATAAGGCCACGCTCAAAGCACCGGCATAGGGGATGCTCCACAAAGAGGTCAGGTGTTTCTGTCCGGAGTATAGGAAACTGAATCTATTGGCCGCTTGCAGAAAGATGAAGCAACCAGCGAGAACCAGTCCCCAGACGCAATATCTGAATATCTTTTCCCTTTTCACTTGTGATAACTCAAATATACTAATAAATGGTTGACTGTAAAAGGGATTTTATAAAAAATACCGGGGGCGGAGTCGCCGCCCCCGATACAAAAGTGCTATGAGTAAACGTTACTTGTTCAGGGTAACAGTTATTGTCCACTCCTTCTGTGAGCCGTCAGCGGCCTCCACGATGTATTTGTGGGGAGACGACCAGTCGGCAGGTGTTCCGAGAGCGGGAGAACCACCGACCGGTGTGATGACCGCGGCCGTGGAAATCTGGACAGCGACCACCAGCTGGCTCGCGCTTATCTTGCTCTTCTCAGCCTCCGGGAAATTGGAAGGAAGAGATGCGGTGATATTGCAAGTCTTGGATCCGGCGTCGATGCTGTTCTTGACAGTCAAGGTCGATTGCTTCACGGCATGGGCCCCGCTGAGAGGGAATGTCTTGGAATTGTCCATGTAGCGGTAATACACATAGGCTCCTGTGATGTCGGCGCCGTCGTACACATCGAGAGGCTTGAGGTTGTATTCAAGACAGGACGTGAACGACAATGCTAGGACAGCTGCTATGATGATGTATTTCAATGATTTCATAATCGTAGAATTTAACTGTTACCAACCTTCGTTCTGCTGATGGTCAAGGCCGTAAGCCTCCCTGGTGTCGAGGAAGCCCTGGGCGATGGGGAAGAGATACCTCCTGGCGGTGAACTGTCTCTTGGCGGCACCGGTGATGGTCACCTGTCCGATGAGTATGGCGTCGCGTGCGCGGTTGATGCTGATCTTGTAGGTGGCGCGGTCGAGGTCGAAGATGATGTCTCCAGGAGTTCTGCCATGGTTCGAGTAGCCGCCGTACTTGCCCCATCTCAGATAGGTGAAGTACATGTCGGCGTGCTCGTTGGTCATCTCGCAGTTTCGCTCCCTCATGTAGTCTATCCAAGCCTCCTCAAGAGTGGATGCCTTTGACTCGGGAAGTTTGCCGTGGGTGACGCGGGTGGCATTCAAGGCCTTGACGGCCTCGGCGACATTACCTTGGAGGAGGTAGGCCTCGGCGAGGTTCATGTAGGCCTCACCTACACGGGCGATCACATAGTGCATGTCAATCTTGACGCTGGCGTAGTAGGTGTTGACCGGATTCTCGATGGTGTTCTTCCTCCAGTAGTAACCGGTGGCGGTGTTGTACCACGCACCGTCCTCCTTGTCACGGACTCCGATACCGGCGTTACCGTCAAGGTTGGTGTGGAAGGTCTCGTTCACGAAGACATCTCCATCAGCGATGACGGAAGTGTGGAAACGGGCGTCCCTGTTCTGATACATCAGCTCAGAGATGTTCCTCGTGTCTGTACGGTCAGACTTTAGGACTGAGTACCTGGTGAATACGGGGGTGGTTCCGTTAGTGTTGGCCAGGTCATTAGGAGAAGGAATACGACGAGGGTTACCGTTCAGCTGGTTGTACTGGTCAACCTGACCGGGAGTTGTGACGGAAGAAGGGTCGAGCTCATCGACATTTTCCTTCCACTGGGAGGTCTCCCACCAAGGCAGAGCTTCCTTAGTCTTATCATCAATCACAAGGTACTGGTCCACAAGGTCTTGTGTCGGCCAATAAACACCCCAGGCGCAGAAGGTCTGGCCGTCCTTGTTCGTCCACTCCAGCGGGCACTGGGAGTTCTGCTGCTGGCTCGGGGTGATGTTTGGAGCCGTCAGCTGAGTCTCATAGAAGCTGGACATTGAGCTGTTCTGGGCGAGACGGTAGAACCCGAGGAGAATCTCGGAATTGTACATGTCTGTCTCGTTGAACATTCCGCCGTAGTTGGAGGTAAGTTGTTTGTTGTCGACGACATCCTTGGCGGCGTTGATACACTTGGTGAGGTAAGACTGGTCTCCGGTGTAGGCGTAGGCCTGCAGGCATGCGGAGCTCAGAAGAACCTCGGCGGCGTACTTGTTGGCCCTTCCGGTGGAAGATGTCTTGGGCAGGCCGGCAATTGCGTCTTCAAAGTCGGCTATGACTATATCGTAGCTTTCCTTGACAGAGGATGTCATATGCAAGTCTTTGACTACCAAGGTGTCTTCCTGTGAGAAGACTTGCTTGATGGGAAGGAAACGTCCCATCGTACGGGCCTGGTAGAAGAACACCATGGCGCGGAGGAACTTTCCTTCTGCCACGATTAGGGTCTTCTCCTCACTCGAGAGGTTCTCAGAGTTGGAGGCTTTCTCTATGATAAGGTTGCATCTGCGGAGTCTCGAGGCCTGGTTGGCGCCAAGATCGTTAGTGCGATCATAGATTTCCAGCGCCCAACGGTCCGAAGGTCTTGTGACCTGGTCGGCCTCGACGGAGTTGGGGGTCCTGGATTCCCAAGTCACCGCGGTTCCGCTGCCGGCCCACATACCGTTAAGGACGGAATAGTAAGTGGCGTTCACAAAGGCGTTCGCCGTGCTGTATGAACCCCATACGGTCTCCTCGTCGAAGAAGTCGGTAGGATGGGTGTCGAGGGTGTCGCGGCACGAGGGTGCGAGGAACAGTAGACCGATTCCCAACAGACTGAATAATATACTCTTTTTCATATTCATGTCGCTTTTAGAATCCAATGTTAACAGTTAAAGCAAGAGTCCTGTCGACCGGGTAGTTGTAGTTCTGGGATGAACCGGCTTCGGGGTCGAGTCCGTAAATCTGGGAATTGGACCATGTGAGGATGTTCTGCCCGGAAATACCAACCCTCAGCCTTGAGAGCCAGTCGTATTTCTTGAGGGCGGAGTACTTGAAGTCATATCCGAACTGGAAGTCCTTCATACGGACATATGCGCAGTTTATAAGCCAGAAGTCGCTGTCAATGAAGTTGTTATTGTTGTTGAGGTTCGTGTTGGATGTGAGCCTCGGGTAAGCGGCGTTGGTGTTCGAAGGGCTCCAAGTGTTCTCCTGGTAAGGGAAGATGACGGAAAGGTCTCCAACCTGGCTGGTCTGCATGGAATTGGTATAGTTCGTTCCGTTCAGTCCCAGATTGTAGTTGGTCGCACCTTGGATCAATGTGCTGAAATAGAATCCTCTCCAACCGAGATTGATGCTGAGTCCGTACTGTGCGCGCGGGACGCTGGTTTTTCCGAGTCTGCGGTAGTCGGCAGAGGTGATCTGCCCGTCACCGTTGGTGTCCTCGTACTTGAGGTCGCCGGGCGCCAGGTTTCCGGTGTTCATCGAGCTGAGATATCCGACGCTGTTGAACACGTCTTGCTCGCTGGTGTAGAAACCGAGGCAATGGTAGCGGTTGCCGTAATAACCCCTCTGCTGCTGTGTGCGGGTGTAGGGGTTCATGTAGGAGGACTCGGCCTCACTCTGGTTATAAGCCCAGAGCTGGTCGAAATAGGTCATGTTGGCCGCGATGTCATAGCTGAAATCGCCGACATTGTCCCTCCAGCCGAGCTGGATCTCGATACCCTCGCGGCGGAACTCGGACTCGGACTTGACTTTCGGCATGGAGATACCCATGACCTGGTTCAGATAGCTCTGTCCTGTAGGAGCCATAAGGTAGCCGAAGGTCTTGTAGAAGAAGTAGTCGAATGAGCCGTAGAGCCTGTTGGACAAGGATGCGAAGTCAAAACCGATGTCGGTCTGGTTGGTGGTGTACCAGGTGAGGTCAGGTGAAGGAAGCGCGCCCTCGCTGAAACCGGAGGCGAACTCTCCGTCCACGACATAGGAAGTCGCGCTCAGGGTGTAGGACTGCATGTAGGCGAATCTTCCGGCGCTGGAATCCAGACCGGTCTGGCCATAGGAACCTCTAAGTTTCAACATGTTGAGGACGTTGTTGTCCACAAGGCTCTTCATCCATGGCTCAGCTGTGACGACCCAGCCCACAGATCCTCCGACGAACAGACCCCATCTCTTACCAGGGGCGAAATAGTCGGAACCGTCATAACGCATACTGCCCTCGAGGTAGTACTTGTTGGCGTAGTTGTAACGGGCCTGGCCGATCCAAGCGGCGCGTCCGAGCTCAGACTCGCTACCGCCGTTGGTCTGGGTGCTGGCGGGACCCACGCTGATCTGGTCGACCTGGAACTCATAGTTGGTCCTGGCCATATAATAGTCGTATCCTGTCTCGTAGTACTGCTCGTAACCACCGACAGCGGAGATGGAATGCTTGCCGAACTGGTTGGCATACTCCAGGAACGCCTGGTGGGTGTAGCCGATGTTCTTGTCGTTGGTGAGAGTCAGCTGAGGCTGGCCGGCGTAGATCGGCTGGGTGGAATCCCATTCGTACTCGGCAGCATTCTTCTGCCAGAGTTTATGATTGTAGAAATAGTAGCGGTAGTTGGAGGAAACGCGGGCCTTGAGTCCCTTGACCCACGGCACGCTCCAGACTATCTCTCCCTTTGCGTTAATGACATTGGTGCTCCACTTGGAGTAACCGGCATCCATGGTCGTCTGGGCGTAGTGGTTGTAGTTACCGTTCCACCAGGGAAGTCCGTGGGCGTTGAATATCACGCCTTCATCACCTCGGGCAAGACCTGAGAAGGATGAGCCAGGGCCTCCGTACTGGGTTCCCCTCGGTTCGTGAGTGGACTGGGTGTATCCGTCAACGGTGGCGTTTATCTGGACTCCGAACTTCTTGAGGTTAACTGTCTCGGCGAGACGGATGGTGGAGCGGTAGAAACGGTGGTCAGCGTTCTTCAGCATTGATTTCTGGTCAGTGTTGGAGAAGGACGCGTAGGTGCGCATGACATCGTTACCTCCGGAAACCCTGACGGTGTGTTTGGTCTGAGGCACCCAATCCCTGATGATCAGATCGCGTTGAGAGTCCATAGGGCGTCTCTGTGAATCCATTCCCTGCTTGGCAAGCTCAATGACCTCCTTGGAATATGCGGGCTCAAGACCGTCGTTCGTATATCCCTGGTTGGAGAATTCGTAGCGCTGCCATGTCGGCACGACATCGGGCCAGAATGCGGGCTGGGCAAATGACTGGTTGAAGTCGTAGTCGACGGCAACCTTGCCTTGAGTTCCTCTTCTTGTGACAATCTGGATGATACCGTTAGCGGCTCGTGAACCGTAAACGGCGGTCGCGGAAGCGTCCTTCAGGATGTTCATCTGCTCGATGTCCTCAGGTGAGAGGCTGACGAAGTCAGTCTTGGAACGGATGGCTCCATCTATAACGTACAACGGCTCTCCACCACCACGGATACTGATTGAGGGGTTGACGTTGACACCACCACCGCTCTGCTGGACGATAAGTCCAGGGGAACGGCCGGCGAGACCTTGCGAGATGTTCACAACCGGTAGGTTGGAAATCTGCTGGGTTTTAACCGTAGAGACTGAGGAGATAAGGTCTCTCTTAGTCGCTGATGAATAACCCACGACCAAGACATCGTCGAGCGCGAGCACATCCTCTTCCATCGTGAGGTCGTGCGTTCCGGCCTTGTCCGCCTTGAACTCAACAGTGGTGTAGCCGAGGTTCTCGATTGTGACCACGGCGCCAGCGGGAACTGATAATGACCACTTTCCGTCAGCGTCTGTAACGGCTCCGTTCAAGGTGCCTTTCTCAAGGACAAACGCTCCCACAACGGGTTGTCCTTTGGCATCTTTCACGGTACCGTTAACGGTCACCTTTGTCTGTGCGAATGCTATCTGCACCAGACATAGGAAGATCGCTACCGCGATACTTCTCAAACTAGGCGATTTTAACATAAGTGATTGATTAATAGTTGATAAATGGTGAGTATATGTTATTGTGAGATTACGATCAGCCAACCTTCCTTGCTCTTGACTGGGATGGGTTGACCGGCCTTGAAGGAAGTCTCATCCTGGAAGTTCATGATCTCCGGGGCGGTAATCTTGGCCTTAGCGGGATCTATGCCTATGGCTTTCCAATTGATTGTCAGCTTTATGGTCTTGTCTTTGCCGGCGAAGTTGCCGATAGAGACCAGGGTCTTGCCGTCCTTTACATAAGCCGTGGCCTTGACATCCGGATCCGAGGTGGAGACAGGGCAGTCAGGATCCCAGTAGCCAAGCATCTTCGCCTCTGTTATCCCGAACTTATCCCAGAACTTCCAGACCGGCACAGGGGATTTGACATTCTCTTTTCCGGTTCCGGTCCAAGAGTGCCTTGCGGTTGTGCCGTAGACCATTCCCAGGAACCTGTTACCACCATCCTGCAGCATCTCGCTCATCACTCCGAACGGGATTCCTGAGAAGGTGACAAGCCACTGGTCAGGGGTCATCTCATTGTACCTGTAACTCTCGCCGAACCAGAGCCTGTCCATGTAAGGGAAGAACTCGGTGTATTGGTTGGCCGGGCCCTGTGAGTATCCGGTGTTGGAGTGGAGATCGATCAGGGCACCATCGTGGTATTCCTCCAGGATCTTGCGGATTCTCTTGACGGTGGTCCTGTCGAAGGAAACATCATCCATGTAGATTCCGTCGAGGTCGTAGTTCACCAATATCCAGCGCAGTCCCTCAAGGAAGTAGTTGATAAACCTTGAGTTAGGTGTGAGAACCAAGGCGGCGTCAGAATCTCCTTCCTTGATCAGGACTCCGTCCCTGATGTTGTCGAGGGCTGTGTACCACGCCGGCTTGTAGTCATCGATCAGGTGCTCGCAGTCCCAAGGCAGTCCGTAACCGACACCCTCCAGGAATATCTCGTGGTTGAGGCTGTGGAAGGCATAGACCTCCTCGCAGTGGGTGGTCAACTCACGGATGGTGTAGTACAGTTTCACCTTCCTGCCATTCTCGTGCTGATGCTTGATGTGTGAGATCAGAGAGTCGCGGACAATGTAAGGATAGTTGATGTAAGGGTTCAGGTTCGTGGCGTGGTGGATATTACCGATATTGGCTCCATCCTCTGACGCCTTGTCGAATCCGGAAGGAGTGGAGTGATAATATCTCTCCGAGAAGTGCTTGGCCGGATTGAGATCCTTGACAGGAGTGATCAACAAGTTGAACTCATAGTTCATGGGTTCCTTGCCGATCGTCCTCTTACCCGTTGAGGCGACCACGGTGGCAGGTTTGCCTTTGGCTCCGCTGACAGTGACGGTCCCAAGATGATTGTTGCTCCAGACGGGTGTCGGTTCCGGTTTATAGTCCCAGATAAGCGGTCCATGATAGGTTCCTCCCCTAAACTCGGTGTGCAGACCTGCTTTCACACCACCGATCCAGTAGCTGTCGTAGGAACCGTCCCATTTATAGGTGTAATTGACAGGGCGGTATCCGCCTCCTTTACCGCCGCCATATCCGATACCGAGGAGATACTCGGAAGAGTAGGCGCTGTAGGTGGAGACAAGCCTCACATCCTTGGCTTCAATCTCTTTGTCTGAAGAGACATTGATGTCGAAATGCATGTGGCCGTCAAACTCCATGTTTCCGGCGAGATCGAACTTGATCCCATTCTGCTCAGAAGAGGCTTTCCATGTGACGAGCCCAGCGGCGTCTTTGGAAATCTTCACATTGTCGGCGTTGAAGACGACGTCACCGTTCTTTGTGGAGACAATCAGGGTCTGCGGCTTCTCGAACACTTCCTTGCCATTGATCTCGATTTTTCCGACCATACCGTTGGCTCCGACCTCGATGACTTTGCCGGTCGCCTCGACTTTATTCCCGTCCACAGTCATTTCCTTGAACGGGGCGACAGGCTCATTGTCCAACGCTATGGTTGAGTTTAGCCAGCGTAGTCTGGCGTGTCTCCATGTCTCTGAGTCCCCCTTGTCCGCCAGGACCTTGGACGACACTTTAATCTCAATCGGTATTGCCTGAGGCTCAACGCCTTCCGCTGAGATAACTGCCTGTCCCTTATAGGTCCCAGACTTGGCGTCCTCAGGAATCTGGACTCCGCACCAGAGAGCCTGCACCTTATCTTTGGGCACGTTGATGGTGAAATCCAGGTGCTTGCCATCCCAGTTTGTTCCCTCCTGGTTGAAGCAAGTCATGGCATCCGTCCCGATCGTGGCACTGCCGTTCTTGAGTTCTGAGAAAGCGACTTTGACATTCTTGAGTTCCTTTTTCGCCGCCCATACACCAAACTGCCAGGCGTAATACTCATTCTTGTCGGCCGCGCCTTTGAAAACCGTCTTCGGTCCTTTGGCCCATCTCGCGGGAATCTGGTAAGTCAACTGGATAGGAAAGGCCCGGTCCTCAGGAAAAATAACCATCTCTTTACCCACGGCGTTCTTTACAGCGTCCATCTCGTCCGCCGTGGCAATCAAACCCATAGGGCTCCAGAAGTTGAACCGGGAAACACTCTCAAAGCAATTCACGGTCGCTTTTGGAAGTTCATTTTTCACACCAACCATTTTTTCGGACCAGGCCTTGTCCGTATCGTATTCAGGTGGAAGATAATCGTTCCAAGGTTTGCCATATCTGGCGTCTCCGCTTCCCGGACGCCATTTATAAGGCAGGTAATAGATGTAATAAGTCCCGGCTCCGGCCGTGGGTTTGAAGACCACCTCTCCTTTTTCCGGAGTCATCTCCGTGACTATCACGTCCTTGATCTCGTTGTCCTCGGCGTCGGTCACAATGATCTTCTTAGTGTCAATCCTCAGGTCCGGACGTCTCCACGGCAGCTGGGCTACCACACCATCGGCCGAGGTTTCACCCACAGAGACTACAGCCCTGTGATGACCTCTCTGGTCAGCTTTCCATTGGGTATCCGCGACTTTGAACGGAATCCCGTCGGGAGCGAAACTTTGGTAGCGGCTATCTCCGTCAGGGATGTTTTTAGTCCCGGAGCAGGAGACTACGCTAGCGCAAATCGCGATGATTAATGATAAAGAGAAATGTGGTTTCATTAGTTATGTGTTGTGGTTTTTCCTAAAAAACACGAATGAGCCTAAAAAGTGGGTCTTTTTGGCTCATTCGTTATGTAATATGTTGATATGCAATAAGTTGTACCCCCCCCCGAGAGGGTAATAACCTTGATAGGAAGATGCGTTATGATAGGACTGACTCAATTGCGCCGATTGTCTTTCGCAAATTAATAAAGATTTTCGGGATTTGCAACTGAATTCTGAGACAGTTTTATCTTTTTAATAATATGATTCTACCAATAGATGATCCTATTGAATTAAGAACAATCTAGTGTCGGGAGTGTTGAATTCGATTATGAATTTCTTGGCGTTCCTCGCCACTGTCTTCCCGGAGAACAGATCGACAACCTCCTTGGCCTTGCCATTCAAGTACACTGTTTTCTGTCCTCCATCCTTGCAATGGACGCTGATGAGCCTCTCGTTGGCAAAGACAGGCTCCAGGCCTTTCAAATACTCATGAGCGCCAGCCTTGACGCAGATTTCCTTCAATGCCTCACTGGTGTAGAGGGACGGTTCTTTAGCATAGACCGCTATCCATTCGCCCATATTCGTGGAATTCACCCCTCCCGTTCCGAACGGCACTCCGGCCCATCGCTCCACTCTATTGATATCCAACGACTTCCCGTCGCTTATCCCGGGAGCGTAGCACCAAATAACCGTCCTTCCGTCTTTGCAGATGTACTCTTTTAAGAGAGACTCTTTTTCCTTTGTGATAGTCATTGTGGCGGGAAGAGCGACCACCTTGTACCGGGACAGATCCAGTCTCGTCACATCGGATAGGGAATAGCAGTCAATCGGCATTCCGATCTTCCCGAGAGCGTTCCTGAACGGCTCGCACAGGGACCAGGGGAATAGAGTCTCATCATTCATCCCGTTTATACTTTCCGGGTCGGCGAGATACAGGACTTCTGACACGGAAGCGGAATTGTCATTCTTGAACTTCTCGAACGCCAAGTGAGCCTTTCCGATCGCCTCACGAAGGGAAGGGTCGTCATAAAACCGTCCCCACATGTCGAACCACCACATATCGGCGTGGTTGATTATGGCGAAGCAGGCCTCGCGGAGATTTCCGGCTATGTCCTCTTTGATGTCGTTGTAGGAGGATCCGCCCCGGAAATACTCGTGGGGCCGGTGATCGACCTCGTGGAGAAGTCGTTTGCCGTTAAGCATGGCCGTCCCGAACAGGGTTTGCGAGCCACTTGCCTCTCCCATAGCCCTGCTGGAATATGACGCTGGAGCGATGAAGAAGTCTATGTCCTTGCTGGAAAGCACCTTCTCATAGCCCATATGACCGAAGCTGACGGGGTGGCGGTCGCTGACAAAATAGTATCCGAAGAAAGCGCCTATCTGTTTCTCCGCCGGGATGATTCCCCTCGCGAATGAGGCGTACCTCAGGACCGCGTCGGCGATAACATCTCCGTGGAAGGTCCAATAGTCTATTTTGTCCCGCTCAGTCGCGGGGTCATATATCCGGTTCTCAAAGGAGGCGGTGTGAAGCTCGTCAATGGATGGGGCTTTGGTGGCGGTGTATGGTTTTCCGTTCATCTCGAGCCATTTGCTCCAAGCATAGTCTTTCAACGGGCTGGAATAGCCTCTCTTGTATTCGTACCATTCAGAAGTGCATCCACCAGAGAGGACATATGAGACGATCTTGTCGCCGTATTTCTTCTCGGCGTAAGTGATGAAATCCTCCATCCACTTTTCCGTCACCTGAAACCATCTCCCGTCACAGGCGAAGCTGGAGACGAAATCATAGCTGTCTCCAGAAAAAGCTCTCGTGGCCCAGTACGGTGTGTTCAGGTCGATCATGCACACGAGCCGTGCGTCTGGGCTGGCTTTCAGGATGTCATCTATCTGGGCGTCAAGGTTTTCCCACGCGTATTGTCCTATGCCTGTCCATATCGGGGGATATTGGCAGTAATATTCTCCCAGGGAATTGATAGTGTTGGCGGCGAATATGCAGCGAGTCTTGATGCCGAGATCCTTTGCGAATGTCCCAGTCATATCCAACTGCTTATAGAAAGACCTGTAGCAGTCAAACGCCGGTCCCTTCGCCATATTCACTTTCCCCGGCCTCAAAGGATTATTGACAATCACCGGGAGCAACAACGCCGCGAATAATAACGCCTTCCTAAACATTTCGCGAGGATATTATACGAACATCACTTCACGGCCGTGGAAGAGGAATCCTCCGGCGACGAGGTATTCACGGCAGGTGGGAGAGAATTGGTCCTCGACAGTGATGTGCTCATGGCCGGCGAGGATGCATTTGAGTAGACGCTCTTTCTTGAGGTAGGCTATGAACTCCCTGGTCGTTTTGTCCTCTTGCTGTGTCGTGTAGTCTCCGCTCGCAGGCGGAACGGCTCCGTCTGTCATCGGTTCTCTCGTCTTCCAGAAGCGGTAGGTCGCCCTCCAGATGTCTTCCGTGAAGAAAGGCACATGCATGCACAACACAATCGGAAGCCCTTTCTTGACCTCTTTCTTGAACTGCTTGACCTGATCCTTGGTCACATAGCCGAACACGTCGTCCAAGGTCACGAAATTGACTTCGTTCACGACTTGGGAATGAAGCTCAAGGTCGAAGGGATATACCTTTTTCAATTGTTTGCGGGTGCCATCCTTGTATTTCTCATTGGCGTAGGAAGCGTTCCATTTCTCGTGGATGAACTCGTGGTTCCCCAACGATCCGAACATCTTGTCCCCGAAGTACTTCCCGACGAGGTCAAAGTTCGCCTCGCTTTGGTAATCGATCAGGTCTCCCGTATGTACGATATAATCCACATGTTCTTTCGCCCAGGCAAGGGCGTCTCTCAGGGCCTCCTCCTGCCTTCCTCCAAAAGTCCGTGTGCGAGTCGAGCTTTGTCCAAGTTTCCACTCATCCTCCCCGAAGTAAGTGGAGGTCAGGTGGCTGTCAGAGAGATGCAGCACGGAGAATGGCTTCTTGAGCCCTATCTTTACGGTGGCGTAGCTCATCGAGAGACGCTCGTAACGACCTCTCTCCGGAAAAACCTCGGGCTTGTCCTCGGCTAATGCCGGGAGACTTGATGTGGCTATGAGGGCACCTGCTCCGGCAGCGCTTTTTATGAACGATCTTCTATCCATAATGTCTTAAGTTTATTATTTCAATGTGGAAAGTGCCTTCACCATCGGAAGCTCATAGTAGAATACCCAATCGCTATTCATGGTTTTGGCGGAGAGATGGTTGTGACGGTTCTGGTCGGGCAGGTAGCCTTCCGGCTGTTCCATGAACCTGGTCTTGGAGTATGTCTCCAGCAGCCTCGCGCGCATCGTCTCGAAATATGAGCATACCTCCTCTATCCCTTTCAGGGCCTGTTTCCTGCTCTCGGAATTGCCTGCTTGGTCATATTTCTCCAAAGTCAGGATCACCATGGCGGGGAAGTGGAGAAGGTCATTCAAGGAGTCATATATCTCAAGGGTATAATGCCCCCGCAGAGCGGTCTGATGGGCCTTTTCTATTTTTTGGCAGATGTCTTTGTAAAGCTGGTCCGCCTCCTTTGCTTTGGCGATTCTCTCCTTGTAAGTCTCGCTCCATTCCCCGGGTTTCTCCGGGTCTGGAAGTGAGATGAGCTTGAAGTCTGTCGTCCCCCATGCTGGATTCCTCCTGCCGGAGGTGACTAAAGCTCCATCGAAGAAATAGGCCAGTTGTTCCATCTCGTTCACGAATTGGATTGTGTTGTCCTCGGGAGGGAAACCGAATTCCCTTTTGGCATGAGCCACCTTGAATTCCTCGATTGTCCTGCCGGTGGGGTTCCATCCGAATTCCGCTTGGGCGATATAACCTCTCCAAACGGTCTCCAGATGGGGTGAGCCGTCATCCCAGGCGGTCGCCAATATTCCAGCGAGGTTGTTTTCCGCCACAAGTTGGCTGAACCCCTGGATGATTCCGGCGTTGGTGTCGTTGCGGGGCAGGTAAGGAGAGGCGCCGTAAGAGGCGGCGGTAGCTCCCATAACTGTCAAACCGGAATCCCTGTACCACTGGAGGATACGGCGGTGGCCGGCTTTGGTGGCGTCACCATAGAGCCAGCGCATGTAGACGCAGTCTTTAGGGAACAGGTCGATGCTTTTGTCCAGTTTCTCACTGTTCCATTCCCTGGCAACCTCTTCCTCTGAACTGACATTCGAGAACCGCATCACTCCTCCATACTTCAAGGGCATATCGTCCCAGAATATGGGAGTGCGGCCATTCTCCCTCGCGAAATCGCACACTTTCCGGAGCCAATACATCTGTAACTCAAATGGAGTCTTGCCGGTGGCTTTGCATCGCTCATCTATTCCGATCGCGGAAACTTCATCCCCTCCTATGTGGAGATATTTCCCATATGGCATGGCCTCAAGGGCATCCTTGTAGAGGTCGAATTGAAGTGCGTAAGTCTCTGGATTAGAGGGACAGAACTCCCAGTCACTGGCGGGGTTCTCACGTAACTCCCAATGGTGTTTCAGGATGAAGGAAGCATGTCCCAAGCCTTGCACAAGGGGGGATATCTCCACATGGTGGTCTTTGGCGTAACGGCAAAGCGCCTGCATCTCCTGCTTGCTGATGGCGTTGGGAGAGGCGATCTCAGGGCGGCGGGTGTATCCCAGCTTGTCCTCAATCTCCCAGATCACGGCGTTGACCTTGTAACGGGCCAGCCTGTCAATCTCACGGTAGTAGTACTCCATCCTGTCCAGATGGTGCTTGGTGTCCCAGTGGACGGCACGGTAAGCAATTGAAGGGTAGTCGGTTATCTTTAGCTGAGGGATAGGGGTCCGGCTGTCCCGACTGTCCTCCATAAGCTGTTGGAGGGTCTGGCATCCGTAGAAGAGTCCTGCCAGTCCACGTGACTTTATTGTCGCTCCATCACGTCTCACTTCAAGTATGTATCCCTCCTCTGAGTCGGGCACTCCGGCTTCCGTCAGGGATAACGCGATCCCTTTCCCCTTCTGGGGAGAATTGGGAAGCGATTTAAGCAAGTCGGGCAGGGCCTCCTTGTCCAGCCCTTCAACTAACTGGATGTATGTCAAAGAGGTATAGTCAATACCTTTCTCAGACAGGACCTCCACCGATTGGGGCTGGGGCAGTATCTGGAATCTCCGGTCCAGACCCTTGGAGAATCCGCTGAGGCATGACAAGAGAGCTGTAATCAGAAGGGTAAAAGAAAGGAAACGCCTCATAATCAATGCTATTTAACTAGTGAGATCAAAGCTGAGTCTGTGATTGAAGTCTTCGGGGCGAAATCCCCGGAGAGCATGTAGTCCAGCAATGCGGAGCGGAAAGCCCTGCCTTCGGGATATTCCTTCACCGAGTCCAGATCGGAGGCGCACACCAGCAGTTTTCCCTTGCCGACAGCGGCTTCGAAAACGAGACCTAACTTGTGGTTACGCTCCACATTGTCAATCACCTGAACTATCGGTTTCAGATTCGGGAAGGAGTCAAGAATAACAGGCCTGGAGGCCTTTATGACCGGGAACCATTGCCAGTCGGTGTGTCTGGCTGTCGGGAATTCCTTGAAAAGCGGGTGCTCCGGATCGGTCAGGATTCCAAGTGTCCCGGGTGAGACCGGCTTTCCGTTATTCTCGCATATTCTCTTGAACATCCGGTAGTTCCAGTAGTCGGTTTGGAAAAGCCCGCCCACTGTCCCGGCTGTGTCTTTGGGCATAAGCAGCACTTTCCCTCCTTCTTCGAGAGTCTGGAGCGCTTTTTTGTCAAGTGCCCTGGTGACGAAGGTCTCTTTATTGTCGGGAGAGTTCTTGTCGGGATATACCCAGACCGGCCAACTGTTCACATGTTCCTTCCCATCACCGCTCTTCGCATTGACGGCGAGGACTCCCTCAACCGGCCTTTTCACGCCTGACAAGTCCACCTCGATCCCTCCTAAGCCGGTGAGACCTTCCCCGGATGGAGGAGTAAGCTGTCCTGAGGCGCTTGTCGCATCTTCGCCAAGGGAAAGCGACCATGTCACTGAGGATATGCCTTTGCCGCCGCTGAAATCAGCTATCTTTATCCCAGCCTTGAAAGTCTCTCCTGAGGTCCAGCAATATTTCTCGAATTCGGCCAACGGCACGATCTCATCGCACCAACCACGCCAATCCTCACGATCCACAGTGCCCTTGCTGTCCATGAAGGCGTCAAGAATCCCGACATAAGCGGAACCTTGTCCTGGATAGTCCTGGATGTCAAGAAGCTGGAATCCTCCCAGGCCTGGAGTCCTGAGGCACATCTCAATGTCGGCCTTGTAGAGCCTCGCGGCCCACTCGCCGGAAGCGAAGTGGAAGTCCTTCGCCTGATCTCCCAAGCCCGCCTCGTTCAGTCGGCGTTGGAACTCCATCAAGTTAAGGGGAACAAGCGGTCCGGTGTATTTATCTATCTCCGAATAGTCCGGGTAGGTCTGGAACTGGCCTGTCTCATGTGAGATGACCGGGACTGGCGACAGTTTGAGAGCTTCCGCGAAGTTTCGGAGTGTGCCTGGGTGGAAATGGTTGAGTATGCCACCGTCGAAAGCGTCGCAGAAGGCGAAAGAGGATCGTACCTGATTGTCGAAAGCCTCATAAGGCTCCCAGCCCGTCCTGACCGTGGCCTGGAAGTCCATCCCCTCGACATAACCCTTCATGCCAAGATAAGCGTTAGTCCCGTTGGTGTAAAGAATATGAGGGGCTTCTGCCCTGAAGGTGTCCACAAGGTCTCTCATCACCTCCGGTTCTCCCCAAAGCTCGTTTCCGAGAGAGAAAAGGGCGAAAGAGGGATGGTAGCTATAGGACTTGATGATGTTGAGGCCCTCTTTCTTGAGATACCCAAGCAATTCATCTCCCTCCAGTGTCCCCCAGAACGGAAGCTCGGGCTGGAGATATATTCCCAGGTCATCGGCGGCTTCGAAAGCGGCCTCAGGAGGGCACCAGGAGTGGAACCGCACATGGTTGATACCATAATCGGCGCATTTGCCCAGATACTCAGACCATGCTTCCTTGTCCATCGGGGTGTGCCCCGTCAGGGGGAAGACGCAAGCGTCGTGCTTACCCCTGAGAAACACCTTATGACCTCCAGCGGTGAACTGTCCGTCGGTGATCTCCAGCCTGGGCATACTCTCCGCAGCCTTTGTCAGGCGCTTCTTTTCAGCAGCCACTCTCAACTCAATCTTCCCGATGATTCCGTTCCAATTGGTCTGGGTGTCCTCTGAATACATGTGAGAACTCCGGATGACTCCATCGGGAACCCCTCCGGAATTGTCCACCATGATCTCAACCGTGTGGAAGCCAGGTTTCAGATGTCCGAGATTGTATTCCTGGGGAGTGGAAATGCTATTCTCAGAGCCGATCTCTTTTCCGTCAAGGAACAATGTGGTGGCTTTTGCGCGCTCCAGAAAAAGGAAGACATCTTTCCGCGACCATCCCGCCGGAATCGTGATCCTTTTGCGGTACCAGGCTTTCCCGACGTAAGAGTGGCGCCGGCTAAGCCTCATGGTCTCAACTGTTTCCGAAGGTTCGTTACCCTTCCCGGCGAGGTCTGTCGTGCCGGGCAGACGGATGTTGTCCTCGAACTTCGCCCCAGCGCTCATAACTCCATCGGGATCAAGGGCGAATTCCCAGGAACCAGCCAAATCTGTCCTTTTTTGGCATGAGGACATTAGAATCACTGATGCGATGATCAGAAAAGGGAGCGGTTTTCTCATACTACTCGATAAACAAGAAGGTGACGGAATGGGCTGGTATCGAGACGGTTCCATCCTTTACGGAAAGGGTGGTGCCGAATGGCCGCACATGCTCGTCACCAATGTCGTTATAATCGTCGGCGGAGCGGCCTGAGAGTACTTTGGCGCTCACCTTCTTCGGGACCTTAACCCCCATTCCCTTGAAATCAACGCTCAGCGCGATGTCCTTCTCCGGGTCCTTGTTGGCGACGGCGCAGACATATTTCCGGCCGTCTTTGTCCGTGGTCAAGATCATGTCCAACACGGCAGTGGAGTCGTCCTTGAGGGTGATGGTCCCAACTTTGGCGTCGACCGGAACCACGTAAGGCAGCAGGTCATTGGCGTACATCTTCATGGTGTAGAATGTCGTCCTGCGTACAATGCCCTCAGGATGGACGAATATCGGTCCCCTGGTGTTGGTGATGGGGGAGATGCAGGCGATGTCCACAACATCGGAATGACGCAAGCAAGTGTTGAGGAAGCAGGCGGAAAAGACAGCGTCTGCCATCGTGTAGGTGGAGGCGATGTCGTTCTCGCGTCGGGCAGCATAGTCATATCCTCTTTTCAGATCGCCGATTCCGGGATGGTACCATCCTCTCAGGTTCCATTCATCGAAAGCGATCTTAATCTTGCCGTCAAATCCCGCCTCTTTCAAAATGTCTATTGTCTTGCTGATGCTGCCTTCCGGGTCATCTGTTGTCATCATGCAGTCGAGGAAGGTCTTGCTTGGGTCATGCCACACCCAATAGCCGTGGATTGAGACATAGTCCAGCAAATAGCCCGCTTTCTTAAGGAGTGGATATGTCCAATCATGGCTTGGAAGAGCGGCGGCGAAGAGCTTGATGTTCTTGTCGGCGCTGAGCATCAACTTGGCGCTCTCGGTCACGAGGGGACCCCACTCGGCGGAGCTTTTCTCTCCAAGCTCATGCCTTCCCCAGTTCTCGTTTCCGATGCTCCAATATTTGACGTTGAAGGGCTCAGGATGGCCGTTCGCAGCCCTCTGGCGGGCGAATTTGCCGACCGTCTGGTTGCAATACTCCACCCAATCGCTCATCTCCTCCATCGTGCCGGTGCCGGCGTTGGTGCAGATGAAGGGCTCGCAACCGACTTTCCGGCACCACTTGACGAACTCATCTGTCCCGAAAGTGTTCGGATCCTCTACCTGCCAAGCCTTGTCCCATACACTTTGCCGATCCGGACCAACCGCGTCTTTCCAGTGGTAAGCTGAGACGAAACAGCCTCCCGGCCAACGTACGATGGGGACTTTCAGTTCCTTGACCGCTTCTATGACATCCCTTCGGAAACCATCCTCATCGGCCAGTGGACTGCCTGGGCTGAATACCCCTCCGTACACCTGGTTATCAAAATGCTCAAGGAATGCCCCGAATATCATCGGGTTGTATTCGACACGTTCCGCCCCAGGCTTCACGCTCAAGGAGTTTTGGGCGAATGATTCCGTCGTCCCGACTATAAGGGACAGCGACAAAGCGATAGAGAAAATTGAGGAATATCTCATTATTCTTTTCATTAATAGTTGATGGAAACCGGACCGAGGAGTCCTGAGTCGCGAAGTTGGCTTCCGGCGGCGGGGCCGGCTATGGTCCAAGTCTTTCTTTCCGCCTCGGGCTTTGACGCGTCATAGGCCAGGCGATTGAACCAGGTGCCGGTCACATCGACGGTCAGGGTGTTGTTCCCCTCCTGAACGAAATCGCTGATATCCAATGAATATGGCTCCGTCCAAAGGACTCCGGCGCTCTTACCGTTGACCTTGACGTCTGCAATGAAGTCGACATTGCCGAGATTTAGGAACAAAGCTTTCCCGATTTGACTCTTGTCGACAGTGAAGCTGGCCTCGTAGGTGGCTGTTCCGGAGAACGCCTTGCCTTCCTCGCCGAGCGGGAGGTCCTTCCAAGGCTTCAATTCATTAATCGCGAGAGGCTCGGTGGGGGCTTCCCAGCCATCGGGGAACTTGACGGTCCATCCCTCCACGGCGATCCGTCCGGCGTCGGGCTTGGGAGCGAATGCCTTCTCCTTGGCGGCTGGCGCGGAGGCTCCACTTCTGAACACGACGAAGCCGCTCTCGGCCTTAGCTAGGTCGAGATGGACTTTCTTCATCCTTCCCCAGCCCTTGGCTTTCAATGACTTGACTGAACCGCTTACCGGATCCCACCACTCGGCTTTGCCCTTGCCCTCGAGCTTTATGGTTCCGTTGAAACTCTCTCCGACAGGGGCGGCGATATAATACCACTTGGCTCCATCAACCTCCCTCTCGCTCCAGATGATCTCAGCTCCGCCATCCTGGATATGAGGCTTCAGGCCGAAGGCTTTCAGGGCGTCGGCCAGTTCGATTCCCACGGCGAGTCTTCCCTTGCCGATCTTGGTGATCTTTCCTTCCGTGACCCCGCCCCAGAGGGACTTGACAGCCTCGTCAAAACGCTTCGCCTCATTCTCGTTGAGGGTAGCGGGGGCTAACGGGGCCTTGGCGATGACCTTCGCTCCGTCGTTCACCAATTCTTTGATTTTCTCGATGGTCCCAGGCAGCATCCTCTCGTTCTCGGGAATCCAAAGCACCTCATACTCAATACCTTCCGGTGTTACGATCTTGCCGTCCTTGACGCTCATGCGGGTAAGCAGGGCGTCAGGGTTGCAATAGTCATATTTGAATCCGTCGGGGAAACGGATGTTCCCGCTCTGGCGCTTTCCGCTCCCGGTGTATTGCGAAGGCTTGTGGCCGACCTCGTCACCGAGATACCAGAGAACGTCTTGGACAGGGTGGCCTCTCTCGAGCAGATAACTTGTGCGGGCCAGATAGGTGGTGAAATGGCTCATGTATTTCCACCAGGTCTGTCCTCTGAGGAAAGGGGTGCCAATCGCTCCACCGAATGTGGTTCCAGGGGGCAGGAAACCAACCTGGGGGTTGTGGGTGTAGGTGTGGAACACGTTGTGGGTCACGCCTGCGGCCATGTTGAAGTTGGCCACCTCCTTGAGCATCTGCCAGTGCTCGTCCCAGGTCAAGGAGAAACTGGTGAAACTCTCAGAAGCCACTCTGGGCTTGCCGTAGAGGTGGGCGGCTGACTCAGTGGGTTCAATGGGTTTGAAGTCCAGGTCGCCGACATAGCCCTCTGAGAAAGGCTGCCAGAACTCGCACATCGGAACATCGGCGTATTTGAAATACTCCAGCGGATCCATGGTCACGACGTCGCTGCCGGCAGTCTCGTACTGGACCTCGAGACCTTTTCCGTGGGCCAGTTCTGTCATTTTCCTGAAGAAATTCTCGACATATAGGCCGTTGGCCGTCCGCCTCCAATCGATCAGGAAGCGGCTCGTCTCCTCCTGGCTGTCAAGCACATAGCCCATAAGGGCGGGAAGCCTGACCGCAAGGTCGTAGCCTGCGGCATCCTTGAAATCCTTCTCCATCGTGTCTGTCCAGGTCTGGGTGTTGCACTCCCAACTGTCCATCAACATTCCTTTGGCTTTTCCTCCCAGGGGACCATCCTGGAGCATTCCGACGTAATTCGCGAACTGTATTTCGGCTCCTTTGGGATCGAACTTGCTGCACTCCCAGCCAGTGGCTTCAGGAGTAGCGGGCGCATTGCGTTTCCCGAAATTGACATGGCCGAACCTCAAGACTGTCCAAGTGCCTTGTGGACAGTCTCCTGCGGGAGCGGTCCAATCAAGGGTTCCATCCGGCTTCATCTTGTCGGTTATGTCTATAATGTCTTTTGTTTTGACGAAGGCCAGCGGATTCTGCTCTGTGTGTTGCTGGAAGGGCTCTTTAGCGATCAAGGTCCATCCGGCCTCACCTCTCCAGCTGTTCTTTCTCGCGGCTGACCAGAAGCGGACGAAACGCACTGACGCAGTATGAGCGTTAGTCAGCGTAAAGGTGTAACTTTCAGCACCTTCCACCTCATTGCAAGCGAGCACCATGTTGTTCACGCCGCCGTCCTGCCAGTTACTCATCGGCAGGTCCGCGTCAACGAGGGTCTTCTCTTCTCCAGCCTTGGTTGCGGTCAACTTGACATGTATTCCCGGGTCATAGCAGAAATTATGGGAAAACGCTCCCACAGGAGGAAGTTCCAGGGTGCGAATCACCTCGCCTTTCGGGAGGGTGAAGGTGATGACGCTATTTGTCCCAGGCTCTAGCTTGACGCTCTTATCACCGTCTTGAAAAACTGTTTTCCAATCGTCGGAAGCCTTAATGGATTCCGGTCTCAAGGGTTCTCCGGTGTCTCCCAACGGGGTGGGGAAGGCGAGGATCTTGATGTCATGATAGTCTCTCCATGGCTCATCGGAAGGCTGGCCTTTCTGGATGACCGTGGCCTTTTCGCCTACGGGGATGTCCGTCCTGGACCAAATCAACTGCCTCATGGCGTTCTCGGGCTTGATCCAAGGGCCTCCGGCCATGGACCAGCCAGGACATGTCTGGACGGTAAGCCGAAGCCCAAGGCTGTCTGCTTTTCTGCCCACATAACTGACCATATCTTCCCATTCGGGAGTCAACTGGGTCAAATGGCGGGTTGTTCCGGGCCACATCCCGCCAGATCCGTGAAACCACTGGACTCCGGAGATTCCCGCATCTGCGATGGCCTGCAGGTCAGCGTCAATGCCTTCGCGGGATATGTTTCCACCGATGAAGTGGAACCAAGTTTCTGGATAAAAGACCTTGGCGGGTTGCTTGAAAGCGGCTTCGTCAGCGGGGCTGAACGGAGAGGCAAGTATACTGGAATCGGGAACGATGCCTACCGGTTGGGCCCACAAACCAATGCAGGTTAGCCCCATGGCAATACTTATAAACAGGTGTCTCATATTATTGGTGACGTGGTTATTCGGTTTGCCATAAATATACGAAAATATCCCGGAAACCGTTCCGGGATATTCTCATATCGTTTTGAAAGCCGTCAGTACATTAAGTGTTTCTTGGAATTATTCCTCCATCCGGCGTCGCTCTTGTAGTCGGTGAAATACACAACGAGGTCGGCATCGCTCTTGTAATCGACGAAATAGATTTTCTTCTTGGCGTCGCTCTTGTACTTCACGAAGTACCAGATGCCCTTGTTGGCGTCAGCGTCGCTCTTGTAGTTGGTTTTGTACACCACAAGGTCAGCGTCACTCTTATAGTTGGTCACATAGACCTTGACTTGTGCGTCACTCTTGTAGTCGCAGCTATAGACAGTCTGCCCCGATGCGGCAACTCCTATCAGAGCCAGAACCAGTGTTATTAATATCTTTTTCATGATCATGAAGTTTTATTCCTTGTAAATATAGCAAAAATCGTGGCAAATGCCATCGCTTAGGAGCGAAGGTGTTACAAGGACTTTATCAAGGCTGGTGAGCCAAGACTCAAACTGTCCACTCCAAGTCCGCACAGGAGCTCCGCGAATTCAGGATTGGAGGCCGCCTCACCGCACACTCCCACAGGTATTCCTTTCTTGTGGGCAGCTTCCACAACTATCTTGACAGCACGGACAACGGCTTCGTCAAGAGGGTCGTAAAGATATGATACAGAAGCGTTTCCCCTGTCGGCAGACATCACATATTGGATAAGGTCATTGGTGCCGATGCTGAAGAAACCGGCTTCCGAGGCGAGCAGGTCGGAAACAAGTGCGGCGGCTGGTGTCTCGATCATGACGCCTATTTCCAGATCGTTATCGAAACATATTCCTGAAGCCTTCAACGTGGCTTTGCATTCTTCCACAAGCGCCTTTGTTTGTTTGAGTTCTTCAAGCCGGGTCACCATCGGAATCATCATCCGTACTTTGCCGTGCGCGCTGGCACGAAGGATCGCCCGGATCTGATCTTTGAAGATTTCAGGCATAGAGAGAGACAACCTTATTCCTCTCATTCCGAGGTAGGGGTTGTCTTCTTTTGGAATATTCAGGCCAGGAGAAGGCTTGTCTCCTCCTATGTCCATGGTCCTTATGGTCAAAGGGCGGCCCTGGCAGGCCTCCACAGCCTCTTTGTAAATCTTGTATTGGTCTTCTTCTGAAGGGAGCTCGTCGCGGTCCAGGAAGAGGAACTCAGTCCTGAACAGGCCGATACCGTCGGCTCCGCTTTTGATAGCAGCCTCGATGTCTTTTACGGAACCGGCATTGCCGAAGATTCTCATCCCGTATTTCGTGACCACGCGTCTCATTATTACCGGAATATCATTTCCCACAGCCATCCTGTACTTGAATGCTTCAGTTTGACTATCTGTCGGATTGACAATCACTTCCGAACTTCCGGAGTCGACCAGAAGGAGGTCTCCAGCCTGGATTCCGCTTATGTCTATTCCGGTCACGAATGGGATTCCTTTGCTTCTTGCGATGATGCCCACATGGCTCGTCGGGCTGCCTTTCAAGGTGACCAAGGCCCTGACTTTTCCCAGATTCATTTCCACCGTATCCGAGGGAAACAATTCCCGGGCTACCACGATAGCGTCATCGGGAAGGTTCTCGAAAGGATTTCCGCATGTTCCCTCGAGAAACTCCACAAGACCTTTACAGACGTCATTCAGGTCATCTACCCTGGCTTTGAAGTAATCATCCCCGATCTCATTGAACATGCCGGAAATCTCATCCGCAGCGGCCTTGACGGCTTCCGCAGGCGTCATGCCTTCATTGACATTTCTCTGGATGGTGTCTTGGAGCAGCGGATCCTCAAGAATCTCCAGATGGGCGGAAAACACTTCCGGGGCCGGACTGCTCTCAATATATTCCTTTAAACGTGATGTCTCGTGTCCGAAGGCCTCATCAAGCGTCCGTCCATCACATCGTCCGGTGTCGTCCCCGCGGTGGAGAATCCAAGCCTTACCTATGGCAAGTGTCCCTTCCATTTTTAACCTAAAGGCTTTCCAAAAATCGTGTCACTTCAGCCAACGCTTTCTCCTCGTCCGGTCCAACCGCCTTTACATCAACCTCAGTCCCTTTCTTCAGCGCCAGGCTTAGAATTGAGAGGATGCTGGACGCATTGACTGATCTGGCGGCAGTGGATAGCGTGACCTGAGTTCCCGCAAAGGACTTGACGAGTTTGACCAGGTCTCCGGCAGGGCGGGCGTGAAGGCCATCTGACGCCCCGATTGTCACTTTCTTGGCTATCATATCATCTCAGTTTGTCGAATATTCCTTCCGCATCGGCGGTGTGGCATAGGTAATCGAGGGTGGCCTCGTCTTCCAAGGTGGCGGAGACCTTCGCCAAAAGGTCGAGGTGCTCGTCTCCCTTACCTGCGATTCCCACGATGAGATAAGCCTTTTCGTCACCAAAATCAACACCTTCCGGATATTGAAGGACGGATATTCCACTCCTTAGGACCTTTCCCTTGGCCTCTGAGGTTCCATGCGGGATAGCCACGCCCATGCCCATGTAGGTTGTGGTGAGTCTCTCTCTTTCCAGCATCGATTCTGAATATCCCTTCTCGACATATCCGGATTCCTCCAGAAGCCGCCCCGCGCGGAGTATCGCGTCTTCCTTGCTCTCAGAAGGCAGACCGGCGAGCACGTTCCCTTTTATCAAGACGGGAATATCCTTGTTTTTGAGACGGGCGGCCAGTTCGTCGAGTTTGGGGTCGGAGATGAAGTTCGTGATCTGGACAACTTCGTGACCATGGATCCTGGCGGCAAGCACACTCTGACATACAACGATATCCGCGTCATCTGGAATGGCGTCGACCGCTGAGTTGACGCAGGTTATCCCGCTTATTCCGTTTTTCTGGAGTTTGGCTTTGAATCTGGTGGCTCCCAAGGCGCTGGAGCCCATCCCGGCGTCACAGGCGAAGACGATCTTCCTCACCTCACCAGGAAGGGTTGGGAGAGGTTCTGAACCTTCTTTATCTGTCGCAGCTTCTTCCTCGCCTTGGAAATCAGGCTTTGCCTTTATCATCGGAATGGCCAGCAGGAAGGAGATAGCGGTTCCAATGAGGACTCCCAGGATACCGATGAACAATCTGCCTTTAGGAGACATCAAAATGATGGAAATCAGGCTTCCTGGGGATGCTGGCGCCACCAGTCCGAATCCTGTCAATGTGAAGAACAGGAGTGAGCAGATGTTGCCGGTCATCACGGCGAGAAGCAGAACTGGCCTGGCTAGGACATAAGGGAAATATATCTCATGTATTCCTCCAAACAGTTGTATCACAGCGGCTCCCGGGGCGGCGTCTCTGGTCATTCCTTTGCCGAATGCCCAGCAGGCCAGCAGGATTCCCAGTCCAGGGCCAGGGTTGGGATCGACGAGGAATAACATGGACTGGCCCATTTCCGCCGCCTGTTGTATTCCCAGGGGAGTCATTATACCGTGATTCACGGCATTGTTGAGGAACAGTACCTTAGCTGGATCCACAAGCACGGCCAAGAGGGGATTCATCTTGTGGGCGAGCATCCAGTCGACTCCGGAGCTTAGAAGCTTAGTGAGAGAATCGACCACGTTGCCGATGACAAGATATCCCGAGACCGCCAGGATCATGGCGATGATGCCTAAGGAGAAGTTGTCCACAAGCATCTCGAATCCGGCTCCCACTTTTCCCTCCACCAATTTGTCGAACCGCTTTACGCACCAGCCGGCTAAAGGCCCCATAATCATGGCTCCAAGGAACATGGGAGTTTCGGTGCCGATGATGACGCCCATGGCGGCTACCGCTCCGGCCACTCCTCCTCTGTATCCACAGACATTCTTTCCGGCGGTGAACGCTATGAGAGTTGGCAGGAGGTACTTGAGCATGGGCGAGACCATCTTGGCGATGCTCTCGTTAGGCCACCATCCTCCGGGGATGAAGAGGGCGGTGATGAGACCCCATGCGATGAAAGCGCCGATATTCGGCATGACCATCGCGCTAAGGCTCCGCCCGAATCTCTGTATCTGCTCTCTCATTAAGAAGATGTTAGTCGTAGGCGACGTACCACTGTTCCTCGCCGAATGGGACTAGTTTGTCACCGACTTTACGCAGCCCCATAAGATTAATGCTCTCAGGGGCGGGATGGTTGATCCATATGATCGGGTTATCCTGCGGGTCGAGGGCGATTGAAAGCACTTCCGGGGTGCCGTATTCCTCAAGATCGACGTTCCAGATGCTGTAGGGATCATTAGGCTCGAACTCTGCCGTCTTTGTGTATGTGGCGGTGATTGTGCCGTAGTCTATCCATACGAAGGCGACCATCGCTTCCTTTCCCTTGTGCTCGAACTCGACCATGCCGAAGCAGCGGTTCTCGTTCCTGAGCTCAGCCACTCTTCTTGAATACATGATCTTCCGTCCGAATTTCCTGGCGAGTTCCTGTTCGTAAACCAGATCCAAGGGCACCTCCGGCTCGGGGTATTTCCATCTGCTGAAAGAAGGGAACCTGTGGAAAGCGGCGAACTGGCTGTCGGAGGCCAGGGCGATGACCTCGAAGCTGGTATATCCCCGGAACATCTTCTTACGAAGCTCGTCATAGGTACGGAGCTCATAGTGGATGCCTTGGGCTATATCCGGGTCGGCGTGAAAGCAGCCCCATTTGGCGTTCTCATCCTTTGAGTTGTCCCTCACAAAGTATAGACGCCCGTAGTTCTGCTTGAATATCACCCAGTTGTCCATGGAATAGTCATATTCGTCATCCCTGGCGGACGCACTGACGAAAGCGAAAAAGTCTTTGTCTGGATAGACATAGCTTGGCTTTGTCAGGCTCTCCCAATCATAGGGAATTCCGCTGCCCCAGAAGGCTCCGGGCATGATGAACTGGTCCTTGGCTCCCATCCGGACCTCAGTCACGTCATAATTGTTTGTGAAAGCGTTCTCACCTATACCGACGACCGGGTACTCTTCGTCGTTGAACTTGACAGCGTCAGGAACCTGGACAACTCCGGAATAACGTCCTCCGTGGACCAATCTGGCGGTTGTGCCCTCATCGATGAGCTGGTACATATACCCGTCAGGGGTGGCGAAAGAGCCACCCTCGTAGCGGTAGTGGGCCGCAAGACCCATTCCCATACCGAAAGGTGTGCCTCCAGCGTTGAAATTATCCTTGAGCTCAAGGAGTTCCTCATCCGGAAAGAACTCACCCTCAAGGGTGTAGTCCAAAGAGTTTGTTTTGAGGTTGTAGCTGAACTTGTTGCCTTTCATGGGGATCCATGCCTCGTTTTCGGGCGTGAGCTCAGCCGTATGGCCGTCCTCGTTGATCACGAAAGCGTAGAACCACAACTCTCCCTTATCATTGAAGGCGATGTTGATGGTCCCCGTCTCGCCAATGTCCTCATAACTGTAGATGCCGCTGGGAATCGGTGTGGCGGCGGAAGAGGTATTCACGGCTGATGCCGCGAGGCCAAGGACCATGGCCATGAATAGTGTTTCCAGGAGTCTCATATCGAAAAAGGTTTACTATCCGCTAATATAACCTTTTTCGTCCGCTTGTGCAAGTCGGGTTATTTCCTTAACTTCACCAGTAAGAAACGATAAAGATGAGAAGAATTCTATTGATAGCTGTGGCCGTACTGGTCTCTTTCCAGGGGTCAGTGACTCTGCGAGCGGGGACCGGGAAACCGTCTGGTTTGATGACCGATCTTGTGGAACACACAGAGACAGTATGGTCCGGTGGCTATGCCACGGACTTGACTTTGAGTGACTTAGATAAAGCTAAAGGGGATTTCCAGACAGTTGAAATCCGGTCTTTCAGACCATCTTTCAGCTGGATTGTTCCGGGGAAGTATCCAACCACCCAGACCGCTTGGAGGGTGATACTTTCAGGCTCGGAGAAAGGGGCCTATGATCTAACCGGAGACGTTTGGGACAGCGGTTGGGTTGAGGACAACCGCTCCGTTTCCGTGCCATATTCCGGAAAGGCCCTGGAGCCTTCCAGAGTGTATTACTGGAGGGTGAGAGTCCGGACTGACAAGGATGGTGAGAGCGGGTGGTCAGACATCAAGGCTTTCAGGACCGCTGGAGAAATGGAGGAATACGGAACACCGGCTTATCCTTTGGTCAAAGAGGATGAAGCTCCCCAAAGTGTGATGGAGGTGACCCCTGGCTGCTGGATTCTTGATTTCGGGAGAGACGCTTTCGGACAGGTCAGATTGACGTTATTCTCTGAGAATGGCGCGGACACGGTCAGGGTCCACTTGGGAGAGCGGATCGAAAAGGGACGTGTGTTGAGAAATCCCACGACCAGTGTTCGTTACCAGCAGCATATGATTCCGCTTAAGAGGGGGCTAAACACATATTCCATCGTGATACCTCCAGATAAGCGTAACACCGGACCGGATGCCATCAAGATGCCGGACTATATCGGAGAGGTTCTTCCTTTCCGCTACATCGAAATTGAGGGTTATGACCTCAAACCCGAGTACGGGTGCGTCACTCGCCAGATAGTGAGTTATCCTTTTGATAATCAGGAGTCTTTCTTCAGATGTGACAACACCCTCCTGAACCGGATCTGGGATCTTTGCAAGTATTCGGTGAAGGCCACTTCTTTCACCGGCCTGTTCGTTGATGGAGACAGGGAAAGGATTCCATATGAGGCCGACGCTATGATCAGCCAACTTTGCCATTATGCCTCGGATAGGGAATATACTCTTTCCCGTCGTACCATAGAGTACCTTCTTGAGCGTCCCACGTGGCCCACAGAATGGATATTACAGTCTGTGCTGATGGCGTGGAATGATTATATGCACACTGGGGACACCCGGTTGCTGGAAAGCTGTTACGGGATATTGAGGGCTCATTGCCTTGAGAGCCTGATTGAGCAAGATGGTCTTATCAGCACGACTCTCCGAGAGCAGGATGAGGCTTTCTTGTCATCGATAAACAGAAAGGAAAAGATCCGTGACATTGTGGACTGGCCTCATTCTGGTTCGCTTGGCTTGGCTCCGGGATATGGAGGAGAGGATGATGGTTTCGTGTATTCGGACCGTAACGCCGTGGTGAATGCTTACGCTTTCAGGGCTCTGACCCTTATGGGAGATATTGCCAGACTCTTCGGCAAGGATTCAGAAGCCGTTGATTTAAAAGCGGAAGCGTCAAAAATGAAGGCTTCCTTCAATAAGTCTTTCCTGGATAAGAAAAACAAACGGTACAAAGACTCCCCTGAAGATCCGCACGCCTCGCTTCACTCCAATATGTTCGCCCTCCTGTTCGGTCTTGTCCCTGACAAATACAGGCGTCCCGTCACCGACTTCATAGTGTCCAGGGGGATGGCTTGCAGCGTCTATGGTGCGCAGTTCCTCTTGGAGGCTCTTTATGATGGAGATGCTTCAGAACACGCTTTGAAACTATTGACTGACAGGTCTTTGAGAAGTTGGTCAAACATGCTGGAGGTCGGCTCAACCATAACTCTTGAGGCTTGGGATGACTCTTTCAAGCCCAATCAGGATTGGAATCACCTTTGGGGTGCTGCCCCTGGGAATATCATCCCATTCAAGCTTATGGGAGTGGAACCTCTTGAGCCTGGTTTCTCAAAGGTCAGTATCCGCCCCCGTCCGGGAAGCCTTCAGCATGCCGAGATTTCTCTCCCGACGATTCGTGGCAATATATTGATGCGCATCGAGAACACGGAATACCGGAAGGTCGTTACCGTAGACCTTCCGGCGAATATGGAATACGAGGCGGATCTTCCCGATGGGTTCACTCTTGAAGTAAAGGATTTTTAGAAACTGAACGTGTAGCCTATCCCTAGCCAGCCCTTGAAGGCGTTGTCGTAGGTCAAGGACTTCAGAATTAACGCAAGTATAGTTATATACTTTTTCATCTCTTTGAATATTAATTATTTCCATGGGTGAGACTACCAAGGTCTTCCCGGGCCTCCTCCTGGGAAGCCACCTCCCATTCCGCCACCGGAATAAGTGCCGAGGCTTGACGTGCTGCCGCCGGATATTCCGGAAATCGCCCATATACCGTTACAGAGCGTCTCGCCGCTGATGCTTGAGCCTTTGTAGGCAGATTTGAGGGAAGGTGCTGAAACGGCCACGGTTGAAGCTCCAGACGGCGCCTTGAAGGCGGCGATGTAGGAATTGCCGTCGTGGAGCGCATTCCAGCCACCTGCCGTGCAACTCATGCTGTATACTGTCTGGGAGGCTGAATATCCGTTCTCGAGACCCCCATAGGCCACTAACGTGGCTCCGCTGTTGATGTAGATCTTGTAGCCGCCCTCTGAGTTGGCGTCAAGGGCTACCTCAGGGGCTCCTCTAGAGGTGACAGCAAAGACGTAGCCGCCGTTGAACTTCATGTTGCCGTTGGAGTCCATGGCGTCATTCTGTGAGGAGTAGGCGTAGATGTATCCGTTATTGACGGTCATCTCACCCTGGCAATTGATGGCGTCGTCTCCTGTTGAGGTAACATAGGTCTCACCTCCATTGAAGGTCATATTCCCTTTGGCTTCGATTCCCTCGGCCTTTGACGTTGATACCGTGATATTTCCGCCGAGGATGATGAGGCTGCCGGCGCAGATGTACTTATTGCCTGATTTCTCCTTATAACCAATCTTTATTCCCTTGGAGGACACGTCGTTGGACTCGCTTCCAGTGGTGGTTATCTTAAGGGTTCCACCTGAGATGAAGCTGTTGGATAAAGAGTGGTTTTCCGAGTCGAAGTCGTAACTTCCCGCACTGATTCCCTTGCCTCCGTTTCCGGTATTCTTTATCGTGACCGAGCCCCCGGTCATCCCGAAATAGTTATCGGCCTTTATTCCCGCAGTGCCTTTGTACTCAGCGTCGTCGTTGTCATAAGCTACTCCGCCGCTGACATTTATGTTGGTGGTTCCGCCCTCGACAAAGACATAGTCGTCTGAGCCGATGCCTTTCTTCATCGCCGCGGAAGTTGAAACGGTGAGCTCTCCATCAGAGATCCGGACATAGTCCTTGCCCCTGATGCCATGGCCTGCGGAGCTTCCGGAAGTAACTTTGACTGAAGGACTTGCCATGAAACGGACATAGTCGTCAGACACGATTCCGGACTTGCCTTGCTTATTGTTAGCGGTCACGGTCAATGATCCGGAGCCACTGAACACGAGCTGACCCTCGCTGAAAAAGACAGCCTTCATGTCCTCATCATCTGTTGTTGAGTAGGCTGCGGAGGAACCGTCGGCGAGGGTGTTTGATCCTTCAACCATGACGAATGTCCGCTTGCCACTCTGGTTGTTGATGGCCGCTCCGCTCGGATTAGTGATTGAAACGCCTGACAGGAGGATGGCTTGTTTTTTTGAGCTGTAGAGCTTGAAACTGCCGTCAGTTGTCGAGCCACTGAGTTTATAGATGATGTTCTCCTTACCCGTGTTATTGATTGTCACATGGGCTCCGCTCACGGTTGCAAAACCGTCAGCGTCGCCATCTACGGATGCGGAAGCACCAGAAAATGAGATGGTTATGGTTTTCGCAAAAGTCGTGTTGGCGACATTGTCCTCGTCGTCCTCTCCACTGACCTCGATTTGGGGTATTGTCTCGTCAATCTGTGTTGTTGTCTCGGAGGACGTCTCAGAAGGCGTCTCGGTTGTAGTCGTTTGCGTATGTGGCTGCGGGTTGGTATTATTCTCATTGATTAACTCCTCGTCAAAGAAGAGTATATCGTCGCCAGCGCAGCTCATAGGAAATAATAAGACGGACAGTAAGAGAACTGTCCGGATGATAGCTGATGTTTTCATACCGACAAATTTTTCTTATGCCGGTAAACAAGTGAAAATCAGGCCAAGCATCGGGTGATGCCTGGCCTGATCGACAAAAGGTCGGATTGTCTCGACGAAATCCTAAAGCTCGCTCATCTCAGCCTCGTACTCGTCCTTGCGGCCTACCAGGATGTCCTGGAAGTCCTTCTGTCCGGTACCGGCCGGAATCAAGTGACCGCAAATGACGTTCTCCTTAAGGCCTTCGAGGTAATCGACACGACCCCTGATAGCAGCCTCGCTGAGCACCTTGGTGGTCTCCTGGAAGGAAGCCGCCGAGATGAAGCTGTTGGTGCGGAGGGCCGCTCTGGTGATACCCTGGAGCACGAGCTTGGCAGTCGCGGGCTTCGCCTCGCGAGCCACCATCATCTTGAGTCCCTGACGCTCGAGTGAGGCGTTCTCGTTCCTCAAGTCACGGGCGTCAACGATGTCTCCCTGCATGTACCTCTGGCTGTCGCCCGGGTCAAGCACGAAGGACTTGCCGAAGATGTTGTCGTTGGTGTCCATGAAATCCCACTTGTCCACAAGCTCCTCCTGGAGGAACTCGGTGTCGCCGGGATCAGTGATCTGGACCTTGCGCATCATCTGGCGGACGATGATCTCGAAGTGCTTGTCGTTGATCTTCACACCCTGGAGGCGGTAAACGGCCTGGACCTCATTGACGATGTAGTCCTGAGCCTTGACAGGTCCAAGGATGTTGAGGATGTCGGTAGGGGAGATACCGCCGTCGGACAGCTTGGAGCCGGCCTTGACGTAGTCATTCTCCTGAACAAGGATCTGCTTGGTGGTAGGCACAAGATAGTGCTTCTCGATGCCGGCCTTGTTCTTGATGATGATCTCACGGTTACCTCTCTTAACCTTACCCATGAGGACCTCTCCGTTGATCTCGGAAAGGATAGCGGGAGCGGAAGGTGTCCTGGCCTCGAAGAGCTCGGTGACCCTGGGCAGACCTCCGGTGATATCGCTTGACTTACCGATAGCGCGAGGGATCTTGATGATCACATCACCGACACAGACCTGATCGCCGTTGTTCGGGATGATGTGGGCTCCGACAGGCAGGTTGTATTGCCTGACCTGGTCTCCATTGGCGTCGACAATGATGATGGAAGGGTTCCTGGTCTTGTCCTTGGCCTCGATGATGACCTTGTCCTTGTTGACCGCGAACTCGTCGGAGATCTCCTCGCGATAGGTGACACCCTCGATGAGGTTATCAAACTGGACCTTACCAGCGGTCTCGACGATAGTCGTGGCGTTGTAAGGATCCCATTCGCAGAGAAGGTCGCCCTTCTTGATCTTGTCACCGTCCTTGAAATACAGCCTTGAGCCGTAGGGCACGTCATAGTGGGAATAGGTGATACCTGTGTTCTCATCTATGATGCTGACCTCGGTCATACGGCTGACCACGATATCCTGGGCAGATCCGTCCTCTCCAACTTTCTGGATGGTCCTGAGCTCCTCGAACACGAGTTTACCATCGTATTTGGACTCTATTGAGGAATCGGCGGCAGTGCTGGAAGCCGTACCACCAACGTGGAAAGTACGCAGAGTCAGCTGTGTACCAGGCTCACCGATGGATTGGGCGGCGATCACACCGACGACCTCTCCCTTCTCAACCATCCTGCTGGTGGCGAGGTTACGGCCATAACACTTGGCGCAGACACCCTTGCGGGACTCGCAAGTGAGGACCGAACGGATCTCAACCTGCTCGATAGGAAGTGAGTCTATCAAGTTGGCGGTATCCTCGCGGATCTCCTCGCCGGCCTTGATGATCAGCTCACCAGTCAGAGGGTTGAATATGTCGTGGACGGAAGTACGTCCGAGAATCCTCTCACCGAGAGACTCGACAATCTCATCCTTGTTCTTGATGGCGGTCGCGATAAGTCCCCTGAGAGTACCGCAGTCTTCCTCGGTGATGATCACATCGTGGGAGACGTCGACGAGTCGACGGGTCAGATAACCAGCGTCAGCTGTCTTCAAAGCGGTATCAGCCAGACCCTTACGGGCACCGTGGGTGGAGATGAAGTACTCGAGCACCGTCATACCCTCCTTAAGGTTGGAGATGATAGGGTTCTCGATAATCTCAGCTCCGGCCGCACCGGACTTCTGCGGCTTAGCCATAAGGCCTCGCATACCGCAGAGCTGCTTGATCTGCTGTGTTGATCCACGAGCTCCGGAATCCAGCATCATGTAGACGGGGTTGAAGCCCTGCTGGTCAGCTGAGATCTGTTTCTCGACGATTCCGGTGAGCCTGTTATCAATGGAAGTCCAGAGGTCGATGACCTTGTTGTAACGCTCGTTGTTCGTGATGAAACCCATAGCGTAGTTGTTCTTGACTTCCTCGACCTGCTTGTAACCCTGCTCGATGAGGTCGGTCTTCTCCTGAGGGATGATGACATCCCCGAGGTTGAAGGATATACCGGCACGGAAAGCCTGGTCGTAACCAAGGTTCTTGATGTCGTCCAGGAACTGGGCTGTGCGGGTCACACCGGTGTTCTTGATGACCTCGGTGATGATTTTACGCAGAGGCTTCTTTCCAAGCACCTCGTTGACATAGGGAACTTCCTCGGGAACATACTGGTTGACGATAATCCTACCGGCTGTCGTCAGGACCATGTGCTCACCCTTGGAGGGATCCTGCTTGTCGACAGGGAGCCTGACTCCGATCTTGGCGTGCATGTCGATCGCCTTCTCATTGTAGGCGACGATGACTTCCTCAGGGCCGTAGAAGTTCATTCCCTCGCCCTTGGCGCCGGGACGGATCTTCGTGATGTAGTACAGACCGAGCACCATATCCTGTGAAGGAACGGTGATAGGGGTACCGTTGGCGGGGTTGAGGATGTTCTGCGAGCCGAGCATCAGCAGCTGGGCCTCCATGATCGCGGCGTTGCCAAGCGGGAGGTGAACAGCCATCTGGTCACCATCGAAGTCGGCGTTGAAAGCGGTACAGGCGAGAGGGTGGAGCTGGATGGCTTTTCCCTCGATCATCCTGGGCTGGAAAGCCTGGATACCAAGCCTGTGAAGAGTTGGAGCGCGGTTCAGGAGAACCGGGTGGCCCTTCATGACATTCTCGAGAATGTCCCAAATGACGGGATCCCTTCTGTCGACGATCTTCTTCGCGGACTTGACAGTCTTGACGATACCGCGCTCAATGAGCTTACGGATGATGAACGGCTTATAGAGCTCAGCGGCCATGAACTTCGGAAGACCGCACTCGTGCATATTCAGCTCAGGTCCGACAACGATGACGGAACGGGCGGAATAGTCGACACGCTTTCCAAGGAGGTTCTGGCGGAAGCGACCCTGTTTTCCCTTGAGGGAATCGGACAGGGACTTCAGAGCCCTGTTGGTCTCGCTCTTGACGGCGCTGGACTTCTTGGAGTTGTCGAACAGTGAGTCGACAGCTTCCTGAAGCATGCGCTTCTCATTGCGGAGAATGACCTCGGGAGCCTTGATCTCGATGAGCTTCTTCAGACGGTTGTTCCTGATAATGACTCTACGGTAAAGGTCATTGAGGTCGGTGGTGGCGAAACGGCCTCCATCGAGCGGAACCAAAGGACGGAGATCCGGCGGAATGACGGGGATGACCTTCATGATCATCCATTCCGGACGGTTGATGTCCTTGGACTCGAGGAACCACTTCACAACGCTGAGCCTCTTGAGGATCTCAGTCTTGCGCTGCTGGGAAGTCTCTGTGAACATGCTCTGGCGCAGCTCTTTGGAGAGCTCAACGACATCAGTCTGCTTGAGCAGGTCATAGATACCCTCGGCACCCATCTTGGCGACGAACTTGGCGGGATCACCGTCAGGAAGGTTGCCATTCTCAGGGAGCCTGGCGAGAATGTCGAGATACTCGTCCTCGGAGAGGAGCTCCATCTTCTCGACACCACTGTCACCAGGATTGACGACTATGTACTTCTCATAGTAGATAACTGACTCGAGTTTCTTCGCGGGAAGCCCGAGAAGAGCGGAGATCTTGTTAGGAGCGGACTTGAAGTACCAGATATGGGCCACGGGGACAGTCAGGGATATATGTCCCATCCTCTCCCTGCGGACCTTCTTCTCGGTCACCTCGACACCACACCTGTCGCAGACGATTCCGCGGTAGCGGATCCTCTTGTATTTTCCGCAGTAGCACTCATAGTCCTTGGTCGGTCCGAAAATCTTCTCGCAGAACAGACCATCCCTCTCGGGCTTGTAAGTTCTGTAGTTGACGGTCTCCGGCTTTAGGACCTCGCCACATGACCTGGCGGAGATGTCCTCCGGAGAGGCCAGGGAGATGCTGATCCTGGAGAAATTGCTCTTTACCTTGTTTTCCTTATTATTGAAAGTAGGCATATTCTTGGATATGTTATCTTAAACTTGAGATTAGTCCAAAGTGACCTTGAGACCGAGTCCGCGAAGCTCGTGGAGGAGCACGTTGAGGGATTCGGGGATGCCGGCGTTAGGCATCGGGTCTCCCTTGACGATGGCCTCGTAAGTCTTCGAGCGTCCTGTGACGTCGTCTGACTTGACGGTGAGGATCTCCTGGAGGGCGTTGGCGGCTCCGAAAGCCTCGAGAGCCCAGACCTCCATTTCTCCGAATCGCTGACCTCCGAACTGCGCCTTTCCACCGAGCGGCTGCTGGGTGATGAGCGAGTAAGGACCGATCGAACGGGCGTGCATCTTATCATCGACCATATGGCCGAGCTTGATCATGTAGATCACTCCGACAGTGGCGGGCTGGTCGAACCAATCGCCGGTGCCTCCGTCACGGAGACGTGTCTTGCCATATCTGGGAACTCCGGCCTTGTCGGTGTAGTCGCAGATGTCAGTAATGCTCGCGCCATCGAAAATCGGGGTGCTGAACTTGAGTCCGAGCCTTGAGCCGGCCCAACCGAGAACAGTCTCGTAGATCTGGCCCAGGTTCATACGTGAAGGCACACCCAGAGGGTTCAGGACGATGTCCACAGGTGTTCCGTCCTCGAGGAACGGCATGTCTTCCTGACGGACGATCTTGGCCACGATACCCTTGTTTCCGTGACGTCCAGCCATCTTGTCACCGACAGTGATCTTCCTCTTCTTGGCGATGTAGACCTTCGCGAGCTGCATGACGCCGTTCGGAAGCTCGTCACCGACCTTCACCTTGTCCATCTGCCTTTTGCATTCAGCCTCAGAAACCTTATAGGTGATGCAATAGTTGTTGATGAGGGACTGGATGAGGGCGTTAGTGCCCTTGTCGGAAGTCCACTTGCTGGAGTTGATATTCTGGAAGTCTATCTCCTTGAGTTTCTCGACAGTGATGTCTTTACCCTTGGGGATGATCTCGACTCCGTAGAGATCGCTGATACCGGCGCTCTTCTTGCCTTTGACAAGAACCTCAAGCCTACCAAGGAAGTCTGAGTAAAGCTTCGCTGCTTTCTTGTCGAAATCCTCCTGGATGAGCTCCAGACGGGCTTTTTGGTCGGAACGGGCGTTTCTCCTGCCGCTTTCCTTGGAAGCCTTGGCATAGAGGGCGGTCTTGATCACGGTGCCGCTGAGTGAAGGATTGGCCTTCAGGGAAGCGTCCTTGACATCACCAGCCTTGTCACCGAATATGGCCTTGAGGAGCTTCTCCTCAGGAGAAGGATCGCTCTCACCCTTAGGGGTGATCTTACCGATCATGATATCACCGGGCTCGACATGGGCTCCGATACGGATGATACCCTGCTTGTCAAGATCCTTGGTGGCGTCCTCGCTGACATTAGGAATGTCGGCGGTGAGCTCCTCCATACCGCGCTTAGTATCGCGGACCTCAGTGAGGTACTCGTCGACATGGACGGAGGTGAGGATGTCCCACTTGACCATCTCCTCGGAAAGGACGATAGCGTCCTCATAGTTGTAACCCTTCCAAGGCATGAAAGCGACCTTGAGGTTGCGTCCGAGGGCGAGCTCACCGTTCTGGGTGGCATATCCCTCAGTCAGGACCTGGCCAGCCTCCACCTTGTCGCCCTTGCGGACGATAGGCTTCAGAGTGACCACCGTGCTTTGGTTGGTCCTCCTATAAATAGGAAGGTTATAGACGGTCTCCTCAGGACTGAAGGACACGAACTTCTCGTCGTCTGTCCTGGTGTACTTGATCCTGATCTCCTTGGCGTCGACATAAGTCACAACACCCTTACGCTCGGCGATGAACTGTGTCCTTGAGTCGAGGCATACCCTCTCCTCCAGACCGGTACCCACGATAGGGGACTCGGGCGAGAGAAGCGGAACAGCCTGACGCATCATGTTCGCTCCCATTAGGGCGCGGTGGGCGTCATCGTGCTCAAGGAAAGGAATGAGTGAAGCGGCGACAGATGCCATCTGGTTAGGAGCGACGTCCATGTAGTCCACCTGCTCCTTGGAGACGACAGGGAAGTCGGCCTCAAGGCGGCACTGGATACGGTCGTCGGTGATCTCACCGTTGTCATCCATCTTGACCTTGGCCAGGGAGACATATTTATTCTCCTCCTCCTCGGCGGACATGTAATGCCAGCCCTTGGCGGTCAGGTCAACCTTACCATCCTTGACCTCGCGGTACGGAGTCTCGATGAAACCGAGCTGGTTGATTCTCGCGTAAACGCAAAGTGAGGAGATAAGTCCGATGTTCGGGCCTTCAGGAGACTCGATAGGGCAGAGGCGTCCGTAATGGGTGTAGTGGACGTCTCGGACCTCGAATCCAGCCCTGTCCCTGGAGAGACCTCCGGGGCCGAGAGCTGAGAGACGACGCTTGTGCGTGATCTCAGCCAGAGGGTTGGTCTGGTCCATGAACTGGGACAACTGGCTCGTTCCGAAGAATGAGTTGATCACGGAAGACAGGGTCTTCGCATTGATCAGGTCGATAGGGTTGAACTGCTCGCTGTCGCGAACGTTCATCCTCTCACGGATGGTTCTGGCCATCCTGGAGAGACCCACGCTGAACTGGTTGGCCAGCTGCTCTCCCACGGTGCGGACGCGCCTGTTGCTCAGGTGGTCGATATCGTCAACCGTGGCCTTGGAGTTGATGAGCTGGATGAGATACTTGATGATCTCGATTATGTCGTTGTTGGTCAGCACCCTGACCTCGGGATCTGTGGAGAGGCCGAGTTTCTTGTTCAGGCGGAACCTTCCGACAATGCCCAGATCATACCTCTTCTCGGAGAAGAAGAGCTTGTCGATGACATCCCTGGCAGTCGCCTCATCCGGCGGTTCAGAGTTGCGCAGCTGTTTGTAGATATAGTTGACAGCCTCGATCTCTGTGTTGGTCGGATCTTTCTGGAGGGTGTTGTAGATGATGGCGTACTCGTTGGAGTTGGCCTCGTCTTTCTGGAGGAATATGGTCTTGACGTCTGTGTCACCGATTTTCTCGATGGTGTCGTCGTCGAGGACCTCGCCTCTCTCAACGATAGCCACAGTCCTCTCAATGGGGATGACTTCTCCGGTGTCCTCGTCCTCAAAGTCTTCCATCCAAGTCTTCAGAACCTTGGCGGCGAGCTTCCTGCCCTTGTTCTCAGCGAGAACCTCAGGAGTGGCCTCGATTTCGTCAGCGAGTCCGAAGATATCTATGATGTCTTTGTCCGAATTATATCCGATCGCCCTGAGAAGCGTGGTGACCGGCAACTTTTTCTTTCGGTCGATGTAGGCGTACATGACATTGTTGATGTCAGTCGCGAACTCGATCCAGGATCCTTTGAAGGGGATGATCCTGGCGGAGTACAGCTTGGTGCCGTTCGCATGCATGCTCTGGTCAAAGAACACGCCTGGCGAGCGGTGGAGCTGGGATACGATTATCCTTTCCGATCCGTTGATGACGAATGTGCCGGCAGGTGTCATGTATGGAATATTGCCGAGATACACATCCTGGACCCTTGTGTCGAAGTCCTCGTGCTCCGGATCAGTGCACGAAAGGCGGAGTTTTGCCTTCAGAGGAACATTGTAGGTAAGCCCTCTCTCAAGACACTCCTCGATAGAATACTGGGGAGGGTCGATGAAATAGTCGATAAACTCGAGCTTGTAGTTGTTCCTCGTATCCTCGATCGGGAATATCTCCTGGAACACCTGGAAAAGACCCTCGTCTTTTCTGCTCTCAGGTGTTGTCTCCAGCTGGAAGAAATCCTTGAATGATTTCAGCTGAACTTCCAGAAGGTCAGGATATTCCAGAATCTTGGATGTAGCGAACATTATTCGCTTGTTGTTAGTCTTTTTTGACATGTTCTGCCTTTAGGAAATGGGGAAAAACTTTATACGACAAAAAGGTTTAGAGCCCACTAGGCTCTAAACCTGAAGATAATCCCGCAAGCGGGAAGCTGTTTATTTGACCTCAACTTCGGCGCCTGCCTCCTCGAGGGCAGCCTTCAGTTGCTCAGCTTCAGCCTTGGAGACCTTCTCCTTAACGGTAGCGGGGGCTCCGTCAACAAGATCCTTAGCTTCCTTCAGTCCGAGACCAAGAGCTTCCTTGACGGCCTTGATGACCTGGAGCTTAGCCTGACCAGCGGAGGTGAGGACAACGTCAAACTCGGTCTGCTCAGCGGGGCCAGCCTCAGCGGCCACGGCGGGACCAGCGACTGCGACAGCGGCTGCCGCGGGCTCGATACCATACTCTTCCTTAAGAACCTTAGCGAGTTCCTGAACGTCTTTCACGGAGAGGTTAACCAACTCTTCCGCAAGTGCTTTTACATCTGCCATAATTGATAATTTTTGAATTGTTTATTGTTATTATTATTCTTTTTCCGAGAGAGTCTTGACAAGACCCGCGATCGTCTGTCCGCCGCCATTCTGGAGAGCGGAAATGACGTTGCGCATAGGAGCCTGGAGGAGGGAGATGATGTCTCCGATGAGCTCTTCCTTGGACTTGATAGCGCAGAGTTCCTCGAGCTTGTCAGCTCCGATGAAAGCGCACTCCTGGACGTAAGCGCCCTTGAGCTCAGGCTTCTCGCCGAGTTCCTTCTGGAGCTTCTTGATGAGCTTCGCAGGGGCGTTAGGAGATTCGCTGAACATGACGGCCGTGTTGCCTTCGAGGATAGGGAGGATAGCCTGAAGCTCCTCGTTCTCGATGCCCTTGATGACGTGAGCGAACAGGGTGTTCTTCACGACATTGAGCTTGATTCCCTGCTCAAAGCAGGCACGGCGGAGTTTGACGGTGTTCTCAGCATTCAGTCCCTCAATGTTGGTGAGGTAGAAGTTAGGATACTGCTGGAGCTGCGCTGAGATGCTTTCAATAATCTGAGATTTGAGTTCTTTTTTCATGACTTGATCGCTTTTTAGTCAGCGCTACCGCTAATGAATGCTTTGACATCTATTCTAAGGGCGGGGCTCATGGTGGTGCAAAGGGTAGCACCCTTCATGTATGTGCCCTTGAGGGTCTGGGGCTTGAGTTTCAGGACCTCATTCAGGAACGCGGCAGCGTTCTCGCAGATCTGCTGCGGGGTGAAAGAGACCTTACCGATCCCAGTGTGGATGATACCGGTCTTGTCGACCTTGAAGTCGATCTTTCCGGCCTTCACATCCTTGACCGCGTTTCCAACCTCCATGGTGACCGTGCCGGTCTTGGGGTTAGGCATAAGTCCGCGGGGACCCAGGATACGACCGAGAGCACCGACCTTGGCCATGACTGAAGGGGTGCAGATGATGACATCAACATCGGTCCAACCGGCCTTGATCTTCTCGACATACTCATCGAGTCCGACATAGTCGGCGCCAGCCTCTTTAGCCTCATTCTCCTTATCGGGGGTGCAGAGCACAAGGACCCTGACGACCTTACCGGTTCCGTGAGGAAGGGTGACAACGCCACGGATCATCTGGTTGGCCTTACGAGGGTCAACACCGAGGTTCGTGGTGATCTCGACTGTGGAGTCGAATTTGGTGTAAGTAATGTCCTTCAGCATTTCACATGCCTCGGCGAGAGTGTAAAGTTTGGAGGAGTCGTACTTTTCGGCGACCGCCTTCTGGTTTTTCGTTATTCTACCCATGTCGCGTGTGAAATTTTAAAGGTTCTCAGGAAATTCTCCGGTGACCTTGATACCCATGCTCCTCGCTGTTCCGGCGACCATCTTCATCGCGGAAGCGAGAGTGAAAGCGTTAAGGTCAGGCATTTTGCCTTCGGCGATAGCCTTCACCTGATCCCAGGTGATAGTGGCGACCTTCCTTCTGTTGGGCTCACCAGATCCTTTCTGGAGCTTGGCGGCCTCCTTAAGAGAGATAGCCACAGGCGGCTGCTTGACTTCGAACGAGAAGGACTTGTCCGAGTAAACGGTGATAACTACAGGCAGAATCTTGCCGGCGGCAGCTTGCGTCGCGGCATTGAACTGCTTGCAGAAGTCCATGATGTTCAAGCCTTTGGAACCGAGTGCCGGTCCCACCGGAGGTGCAGGATTCGCAGCTCCCGCTTTAATCTGGAGCTTGATAAATCCGGTAACTTCTTTTGCCATGATTGTCTGTTATTCTTTTGTTACTTGAGTAAAGCTGAGTTCCAGCAGAGTCTTCCTGCCGAAAATCACAACTATCACCTTGAGTTTGCTTCGATCCTCTTCGATGGCGTCCACTGTTCCGCTGAAACCGCTGAACGGGCCGTCGGTGATTCTCACAGACTCGCCGAGCTCAAAGTTAACCTCGGTCTCGACGGGATTGTCCACATTCTGGTCTTGATTGCCGATGATGAACTGGGCCTCCTCGTCACGAATCGGCACAGGCACCCTTTCGGTGAGAGATCCGGTAGTCTTTTTCTCTGTCAGGAAGCCGGACATCCCGGGGATGTCGTTGCGGATGATAAACTCAAGTTCCGGGCTAAGCTCGGCCTGGATAAGCACATAACCAGGATAAAGCAGCCTTTCGACCACTTTCCTTTTGCCGTTCTTAGTCACAATCTCGCGCTTGACCGGAACGAGTACTTGAGCGACTTGGTCTCTCAAGTTGAACCGCTCGATCTCTTTCTCAAGATACTCGGCGGCCTTCTTCTCTTTGCTTCCAGCTGTCCTTAGGACATACCATTTCATGTCACCCATGGTAATCGAAAAATTACAACGTGTAAATCGCTGTCATGAGATGCTCGAAAGCGAAGTCGATTACGAAGAGAACCAGAGCAAGAAGAACAGTCACGACCATGACCAGCAGAGCAGAGCTTTGAAGCTTGTTCCAGGACGGCCAGGTGACCTTCTTGGTGAGTTCCACGTAGGACTCTTTGCAATAGTTAATGAACTTTCTCATCTTTGCATTTAATGGATACCGCGGTTTGGAAGCGGGTGCGGCATCTGTTAAACAATTACCAAATCGTAACCTTTGATATTATTAGCAGGGGAAGCAGGATTCGAACCCACATCGACGGTTTTGGAGACCGCTGAACTACCCTTGTTCTATTCCCCTATAAGGTGGCGCTTTTCGGCGCCACCACGATTCCAGTAAGATTACTCAACAATCTTGATCACCTGGCCGGCACCGACGGTACGACCGCCCTCGCGGATAGCGAACTGCTGGCCCTCGTTCATAGCGACAGGGGTGATAAGAGTGACAGTGATCTCGACGTTATCGCCAGGCATAACCATCTCCACACCCTCGGGAAGCATGATCTCACCAGTCACATCAAGTGTACGGATGAAGAACTGCGGACGATAGTGGTTGTGGAAAGGAGTGTGGCGGCCGCCTTCGTCCTTCTTCAGGACGTAGATCTGAGCCTTGAACACGGTATGAGGAGTGATGGACTTGGGTTTGGCCACGACCTCACCTCTCTTGACTTCCTTCTTGTCGATACCACGGAGGAGGAGACCTACGTTGTCACCAGCCTCACCCTGGTCGAGGAGCTTGCGGAACATCTCGACACCGGTGACGACAGTCTGACGAGGCTCATCTGTGAAACCAACGAGCTCGACAGGATCGCCGACGTGGATGGTACCAGCCTCGATACGACCGGTAACGACAGTACCACGGCCAGTGATGGAGAAGATGTCCTCGATAGGCATAAGGAAGGGCTTGTCAACCAGACGCTCAGGGAGCGGAATGTAGCTGTCGACAGCGTCCATGAGCTCCATGACCTTATCCTCCCACTCTTTCTCGCCGTTGAGGGCGCCAAGAGCGGAACCACGGATGATGGGGCAGTCCTCATCAAACTGGTAGAAAGCGAGGAGGTCGCGGATCTCCATCTCAACGAGGTCAAGCATTTCCTCATCGTCAACGAGGTCGACCTTGTTCATGAAGACAAGGATCTTAGGGACGTTGACCTGACGGGCGAGCAGGATGTGCTCACGGGTCTGAGGCATAGGACCATCAGTGGAGGCGACAACAAGGATAGCACCGTCCATCTGGGCAGCACCAGTGACCATGTTCTTAACGTAGTCAGCGTGGCCTGGGCAGTCTACGTGAGCATAGTGGCGGTTGGCGGTCTCATACTCGACGTGGGCCGAGTTGATGGTGATACCACGCTCCTTCTCCTCGGGGGCGTTGTCAATCTGGTCGAAGGTCTTGATCTTGTCGGCGTTACCAGCGACTCTCTCAGCGAGAACCTTGGTAATGGCGGCAGTCAAGGTCGTCTTACCGTGGTCAACATGGCCAATTGTACCGATGTTGACATGCGGCTTGGTTCTTTGGAATGTTTCTTTTGCCATAATATTATGAATTAAAAGTTATTACACACAAAATTGAGCCGGTGATGGGATTTGAACTCATGACCTCATCCTTACCAAGGATGCGCTCTACCCCTGAGCTACACCGGCTTTTGTTTGGAGCGGAAGACGAGGTTCGAACTCGCGACCCTCAGCTTGGAAGGCTGATGCTCTACCAACTGAGCTACTTCCGCAAAAATCTGCGATTTTTGCGCTATTGTCGGCTGCGCCTCGGAATAGAAAGTGAACTTTCTCTTCGCTCGGCTTGCGCGACAATTCCGCCATGCTTCGCATTGTGGGGGGAGGTGGACTCGAACCACCGAACCCGAAGGAGCGGATTTACAGTCCGCCGCAATTGCCGCTATGCGATCCCCCCAAGTTTCTCTGAAACAGTTCTTTTAGGCTAGAGCCGAAAGAGGGATTCGAACCCACGACCCCGAGATTACAAATCACGTGCTCTGGCCAACTGAGCTATTTCGGCGTTATTTCAAAGACCCCCTTTGACAAAGGGACTGCAAAGATAGGCATTAAATCCGATTCTCCAAAACTTTTTCAATTATTTTTGAAGAGTTCCAGAAGCTCCGAAAATATGCTCTCAGAGTCAAGGCCGCAATTCTTTCTCTGCTCTCCCACAGGGGCTTGGGATATGAAGCGATCCGGAACACCGAGCCCCTTCACGGTGGCTTTCAAACCTCTTGCCGCCGCATATTCACTCACCTCGGAAAACAAGCCTCCCTTGAGGGCCCCATCCTCGATGGTAAGGATCGCCTTGGCTGCCGCGACCTCCTCCATCAACTCGGTGTCGAAGGGCTTAAGGAACCTCATGTTGTACACGCTCGGCCTTTTCCCTATCTCCTTTTCGAGTCTCATCGCGGCCTCGACCGCCCGATTGACAACCGGTCCAAGCGCCAGGATTGCCACATCTTCTCCGTCAAGGAGTTTCTCGCCCTTCCCGATCTCAACCGGAGAAGGTTCTTCCTCTCTCCATTCCACCCCTTCTCCCAATCCTCTGGGATACCTTATTATATAAGGGCCTTCTTTGACCTCCAATCCCTTATACAGCAGGTCCTTCAGCTCTTTCTCGTCTTTAGGGGCGGCGATCACGGTGTCGGGCACGCCTCTCATCGAGCTCATGTCGAAAACACCCTGGTGGGTGGCGCCATCCTCTCCCACCAGCCCGGCCCTGTCCAGGCAAAGAATGACTGGCAGTTTCTGGAGGGCCACATCGTGGACGATCTCGTCGTAAGCCCTTTGGGCGAAGGTGGAATAGATGCAGCAATATGGCTTCATGCCGCCAGCGGCGAGTCCCGCGGCGAAAGTCACCGCATGCTCCTCGGCTATCCCCACATCAAAAAACCTGTCCGGGAACTCTCTCGCGAAAGCGGTCATGCCGCTTCCCGTGGCCATGGCTGGAGTGATACCGACCACTTTCGGGTCTTTCCTGGCCAATTCACGCAAGACCTCGCCAAACACATCCTGGTAGCGGTCGGCTTTATATGGTCCCGACAACCTTTTGCCGGTCGCTGGCTCAAACTTTCCAGGTGCATGCCAAGTGGTCGGGTCCTCCTCCGCCGGAGTATATCCCTTGCCCTTTACAGTGCAGGTGTGTAATATTTTAGGCCCCTTGATACCTTTCAGCCTGCGCAGGGTGCGCACCACCTCTTCAATGTCATTTCCGTCTATAGGACCGAAATACCTGAAACCGAAGGCCTCGAACAAATCACCTCCTGATTTGCCGACCAGGCTGGCTTTGGTGTTCCTGACCTTTCTTTGAATCCAGTTGCGGAACCTGCTGGATCCCAGTTTGTTCCAGATGTGAGTCTTGATCTTGTTGTAGGCCGGGTCGGTGGTGAAGCTCAAGAGATAGGAATGGAGTGCCCCGCGGTTGCCGTCGATGGCCATCTCATTGTCATTGAGGACTATGAGAATATCCTCGTCGCTGTCTCCGGCGTTATTCAGTCCCTCTAGGGCAAGCCCGCCTGTCATGGCGCCGTCTCCTATCATCGCGATGGTTTTCTGGCTTTTACCCGCCAACTTGGCGGCTCTCGCAAGGCCCAACGCTGCTGAGATGGAGGTGGAAGCATGTCCGGCACCGAACACATCGTAAGGACTCTCAGACCTGTTCGGGAAACCGCTGAGACCGTCTGCCATGCGGTTTTTCTTGAATTCTTCCTTCCTGCCCGTCAATATCTTATGGGCATAGGCCTGATGACCCACGTCGAAGACAATCTTGTCGGAGGGAGTATCGAATACATAATGGAGACCCACTATGAGCTCCACCGCTCCAAGGCTGGAGGCGAGGTGGCCGGGATTGCTAGAGCAGCAGTTGACTATATATTCACGGATCTCGCCGCAGAGGGTCTTCAGCCCGTCGGTGTCGAGTCCACGGATGTCCTCCGGATAATTAATGCTGTCGAGAATGTTGCTCATCTTAGCTGACTTGGATGGCAAAGGTACGATTTTATTCTCGGGAATCCTTGTATTCGCAGGATTTGTGTTAATTTTGTCCTCGTTAAAACAATATGATTTATGTCTGAGACTTCTGTCAAAACCACTTTGAGGGATTCTGCGGCGATGAGGTGGATTGCCCTCCTGCTGCTTGCCCTCGGCATGTTCTGCGCCTACATTTTCATGGATATCCTCTCGCCGATCAAGGACTTGATGGAATCCACACGCGGATGGGATTCCAAGGCCTTCGGTACTATGGAGGGTGCGGAGACGTTCTTGAACGTATTTGTGTTCTTCCTGATATTCGCCGGAATCATTCTGGACAAGATGGGCGTCCGCTTCACTGCGGTGCTCTCAGGTGCCGTCATGCTTCTGGGCGGCGCGATAAAGTATTACGCCATCAGCGAGTCGTTCATGGGCTCCGGCCTTGAGAGCTGGTTCACGAACAATCTCAACTGGCACACCGGAATAGGTTTCATTGACGACATCTTGCCGTTCTACCAGAATATGCCTGCCTCCGCCAAGCTTGCCGCCCTGGGCTTCATGATCTTCGGTTGCGGTTGTGAGATGGCTGGAATTACCGTGAGCAGGGGAATTGTCAAATGGTTCAAAGGCCGTGAGACCGCTCTCGCTATGGGTTCTGAGATGGCTCTCGCCCGTCTTGGAGTGGCCACATGTATGATTTTCTCGCCTTATTTCGCCAAGCTAGGAGGACAGATCAATGTCAGCCGTTCCGTCGCATTTGGAGTGGTGCTGCTCTGCATCGCGTTGATTATGTTCATCACATATTTCTTCATGGACAAGAAACTCGACAGCCAGACAGGCGAGGCGGAAGAGAAAGACGATCCATTCAAGGTTTCTGACATCGGGAAGATCCTTTCCAGCCTTGGATTCTGGCTTGTCGCCCTCCTCTGCGTCCTTTATTATTCGGCGATTTTCCCGTTCCAGAAATATGCGGTGAATATGCTCCAGTGCAACCTGACCTTGACCGAGCCGGCCGCCGGTTCATTCTGGGCAGGCGAGGCGGTCACTATCGTCCAGTACATCATCATGCTCATGGTCGCGGTTTGCGCCTTCTCCAGCAACTTCATCAAGAATAACAAGGGAATGAAATACGGCCTGATGGCTGCCGCCATAGTGGCGCTGGTTGTCTATTGCGTGATGGGATTCAAACGCGGTACCGCCGAGACGATATTCGCCGTGTTCCCGCTTCTTGCCGTGGCCATCACTCCTATTCTCGGCAACTATGTGGATCATAAGGGCAAGGCGGCTTCGATGCTGCTTATAGGCTCGATACTCCTTGTATTCTGCCATCTCACATTCGCGTTCATCCTGCCTTTGTTCAAGGGCAGCGCTGTCGGCGGAACCATAGTCGCTTATGTCACGATCCTCGTTCTTGGAGCCAGCTTCTCCCTGGTTCCCGCAGCCCTGTGGCCTTCTGTCCCCAAGCTCGTGGATGAGAAAATCATCGGATCAGCCTACGCTCTCATATTCTGGATTCAGAATATCGGACTTTGGCTTTTCCCGATCTTGATCGGCAACGTTCTCACCAGCACCAACGCCCCCGGAACTCCTCCGGATCAGCTGAATTATACCTGGGCACTTGTGATGTTGGCTTGCCTAGGAGTAGCGGCGATGTTGATCGGCCTCTATCTGAAGGTCGTTGACCGCAAGAAGCACCTCGGACTCGAGGAACCGAACATCACGGAATAGCAATCTACTTTCCAGAAGGAGCGTCGAGGCGTAGCTCTGGCTTTCGGGCCGAGCTGCGCCTCAAGCCTATAGCGAGCAGCAGGGCGAGGACGCAGACGGTCACGAACATAATCTCCACGCCCACGGCCCCGGAGGCCTGACCGGCAATCCCTGACCGTGCCGCCAGGATCTTCCCGGCGAACATCTTAAAGAGCATAAGCCCCAGGTTTTGCACCCAATATGTTAGCGCATAGGCGGTCCCGAGCACCTTCGCAGGGACCAGTTTCGGCACTGAAGGCCACATGGCAGCAGGCACAAGGGAATATCCGAAACCAAGGAATACCATGGAGAGATATCCATAGAAAGGCACTCCCGCGGGAGCGAAAGCAAGGAGCAGGTGGGCAATAAGGGCTAGAATCGCTCCGGCCACCATCCATCGGGTCCCTTTGCCGATTTTGTCCACCATAATTCCGAACAGAGGGGCGAATATCACCGTGGAGAAAGGAAGCATGGAGACCATCCAACTGGCGGCTTCCACAGGCACCCCGAAACGGGGAATCAGTATCGCACTGGCGAATTTCTTGAAGGAGATTATGCTGCTGTAGAAGAACACGCAAAGCAGGGCGATCATGATGAATTGCTTGTTTTTCAGCAGCCCCAACACGTCGGAGAACCGGAAAGGCTCCTCCTTGGTGGAGGATTCTTCGCTTCGCTCAGGATGACAGGAGGTGTGGTCGAACCCTGCGTCCATGGCGACGAATATCGCCCACAGAATCATCCCCGCGACCATCAACCCAAGTCCAAGGAAGGCCGGCCTGGCCGTCTCCGCCAACGAATAAATCTCACCGGGAGCCTTCGCGGCCACCAGTTTCGGGGATATAACCAAAGCGAATGCTGTTCCGAGCCTTGCTATCGCCAGCTGCAAACCCATTGCGAAAGCCATGGGTCCGTCCTTGAACCATTTGGCGATTGAGCGCGTAACCGCCACTCCGGCGATCTCACTACCCAACCCGAATAGCATACACCCGACATAAGCCATTGAAAGAGAAGTCTTTGGCGGAAGTCCGGACGTTATTGCCCAGGCGACCATGGCGGCACCGCCGGCCATCATTGCGACAAATATGGATCCGGTGATCCGGACGCCCCATTTGTCCAGGAGCATCCCGCATATCACCAGGCCTCCGAAAACGCACAGGACGGAATAACCGCTGGTGTATAACCCGTAATCCGCTGAGTTCCAACCAAGTTCCAGAAGTGAAGGGTTCTCGAACAGGTGCGACAAGGTGCTGAACATGTCGTCGAAGAAGTACGATGCGAACATCGGCACAACCAGGCATGCCAGGGCCAGCCACGGCAGAAACTTTCTCGAATGGCCGTTAATGTTGTTCATGGACGGTGAATATTGATAAACAAATATACACATTCCTTTCCGAAAACGGCTATTGGTTTATGGAATATATTCACTACCTTTGAACGAATATGCGGTTAAAGTGATGGATCTGGAGCTTTTTCTGGAAATACTTGGCATTGATTCCACTTCGGGACAGGAGCGGAGGCTGGCGGAGTTCCTGAAGGGACGGCTGGGGATGGCCGGTCAGGCCGGCCATGACGCCTGTGCCGGCCATGACGCCTGTGCCGGACATGATGCGAATGTCGGCCATGACGGTGCTCAAGCTCCGGCGATTCAGGAGTTCGAGGTGGGCGACGGGACCGTAAACCTGCTTATGGACTGGTCCGGGACGGGGCATCCTTCGTTTGTGTTCTGCACCCATCTAGACACCGTCCCTCCATATATTTCGCCAAGCGTCGAGTTGGTTAAAGAAGGAGACCTTCTCCCGGACGGCAGAAGGGCGGAGAAAGACGACACGATGATCAAAGGCCGTGGCAGCTGCGACGCCAAAGGACAGATATTCTCAATTTACAATGCCTGTCTGGAGCTTTCCAAGGAAGGCTTCAAGGACTTTGGCTTATTGCTGCTCGCCGGGGAGGAGACAGGTTCGTATGGCGCCAAGGCCTACACGAAGAATAATCCTGGAGGAGAATTCGTGTTGGTCGGCGAACCTACGGACAATTGCCTTGCTTCGGCAAGCAAAGGCACCAAGTCTTTTGAGGTCACCATTCCCGGCAAGGCTTGCCACTCGGGCTACCCGGAGCATGGGGCGAGCGCCGTGGAGAGATTCGTGGATCTGATGAACACTTTGAAGCTCGTCGAGTTCCCGACGGATCCTGTTCTCGGCAAAACAACCTGGAACGTCGGAGATCTCGTAAGCTCCAATCCGCAGAACATCCTGAGCCCCGAGATTAGTTTCCGGATATATTTCCGGACCACCTTCGTCACGGACGAGCTGATTCAGAACAAACTTCTGGGAGCGAGCCCCAAAGGTTCCGTGATCCATGCGTTTGGCGGCGACACCCCGATGAGGTATTTCTCAGATGTGGAGGGTATCCCATCCAAGGCGGTTTCCTTCGGGAGTGACGCGCCAAGGCTCGACAAATTCACCAGAAGGGCTATCTGCGGCCCCGGATCGATTCTCACAGCCCACACTGACAAGGAATATGTTCTCGTCTCGGACCTTCAGGCGGCGGTCGAGAATGACATTCGAATATTCAAGACAGTTTCGAACGAACTTAATATAAAGCATTAGAAATGATTATCATCAAATTCGGCGGTACATCCGTCCAGAATGAGGAAGCTATCGGGAGAGTGATCTCGATAGTCAGGGGTAGGCTCAAGGAGAAACCTCTGGTGGTGGTCTCGGCTCTCGCCAAAGTGACCCGTTTGCTTTGCGACCTCGCCGAGGAGGCTGAAGGTCAAAGGGAAGAGAATGTCAAGAATCTCCTTAAACAGTTGAGGGAGAGGCATTTCAATCTCGCCAAAAACCTCTTGGCCACCAGGCCTGACCTCCTCGAGGAGTGCCTGGCCAAGGTGGAGGAACGTATAGCCGCTCTCGAAACCTTTGTCGGAGGAATATGTCTCATTGGCGAGCTTTCACCAAGAAGCGAGGCCAGAATCATCTCCACAGGAGAGCTTCTGTCTTCCACTATAATCTCCTACGCCTTCAACGCCAATGACATTTCCTGCCACTGGATCGATGCCAGGAGGATGATCACCACCGACGACAATTATCTCAACGCCCGTCCTGACATGGAGGTCACCGAGGCGAACATCAAGAGGATTGTCGGATTGGAATATCGTGGGGCCGATTTGGTCTTGACCCAGGGTTTCGTCGCCTCGACCGAGAAAGGTGCTACCTCCGTGCTAGGTTTCGAGGGTTCGGACTATTCCGCCGCAATATTCGGAATGGCTCTTGGCGCCGAGAGGGTTGAGATCTGGACCGATGTGGATGGAATCCGCTCGGCGGACCCGAGAGTCGTGAAAGACACCCGTAAGATAGATGTGATCTCTTATGAGGAGGCCGCCGAGATGGCCGCGATGGGCGCTAGGGTCCTTCACCCGTTGACCATAGAACCTGCCAGGAAGAAGAATATCCCTATCCGTGTTCTCAATTCCACCAATCCTTCCTGCGAGGGCACACTGGTGATCAGGGGAGACCAGTCTCCGGACGGCCCTAAGTCGGTGGCTGTCAGGGACGAGATACTGTTCGTGAAGATAGTGTCCCCTAAACTTGATGGTGTCACAAGGATGTTCGGTAAGGTTTTCGCCGCGTTGTATCCACGCCGGATTCCGGTTGTACTGGCAAAGGCTACCGAGTCCGAGGTCTATCTCGTCATCCCTGAAATGGCCGGGGATCTTCTCCCTGAGGCCCTGGAAGAGATAGGGAAGTGGGCCGAGGTGACAACCTACCGCGACAAGGCTTTCATCTCAGTCGTCGGGCGCAACATCGTCGGCTTCGAGGGCTTGGGCGATAAGGTCATCAGCGTCTCCGGTAAGGTCCATCTTGCCAACGTGAGCGCCAACATGATGAGCGAGAATTTCGTGATCGACAGAGACCGTCTTCAGGTCACCCTGGAGAGTCTGCATGACTATATTTTCAAAGTAAACAACTGATTATGAAAGTTGTGATCAGCGGCTACGGCCGTATGGGACATATGGTTGAGGCTGCCCTCGCGGCCAAGGGAATTGAATGCGCCGGGGCAAGCGAGGACATTGCTTCCTTCGACGATGATCTCGCCGCGGAGTGCGTCTGCGTTGATTTTACGACTCCGGACGCTTTCCGTGCCAATTACAAGGCTTTGGCGGACAAATTCAAGGCGGTGGTGGTGGGCACTACCGGCTGGAATGACATAAAGGACGAGGTCATCGGATATTTCGAGTCCAAAGGTACCCCGATGATTTATTCCTCCAATTACTCGGTGGGAGTCAATGTGCTTTCCGCCGCGGTGGGGCTCGTGGCCAAGTATCTTGGCCAGGCGGGGGGATATGCCCCGTATATTGTCGAGAAACATCATATCCACAAACTTGACGCTCCGAGTGGCACGGCCAAGTCATTGGCGGCTGTGGTTAAGGAGAATATGGGCGTGAATCCGGACATCGCCGCTGTGCGTGTCGGGGAGCTCGCCGGCATCCATACCGTGGGATTCGAGGGTTCTGCCGATCGCATAACCCTCACCCATGAGGCTTTCTCCCGGAAAGGGTTCGCTGAGGGCGCCGTCCTGGCGGCCACCATGACAGAGGGCCTTTCTGGTGTACATGAGTTCAAGGAATTGTTTTTCAAAGAATCAACGAAATGACACTTAAAGGATGCGGAACAGCGCTCGCGACTCCGTTCAGAGGCGGCAAGGTAGATTTTGAGGCTTACAAGAGGCTTGTCACCAGGCAGGTGGAGGCCGGAATACACTTTCTCGTCCCACTGGGCTCCACGGCCGAGACTCCTTGCTTGGAGAATGACGAGAAGATCGAGTTATTGAGAATCACCAGGGAGCTTTGCCCGGACCGGCCGATCGTGGCTGGGGTAGGCACCAATTCTCCAGTCGCCACGATCAAGAATATAAGGCTGTTGGAACCTTATGGCCCTGATGCTTGGCTTGTCGTTGTGCCATATTACAACAAACCTACCCAGCAGGGGCTTTATGAATATTTCAAGGCGATCTCCGAATCCACAGACAAAGGGATCATCTTGTACAACGTCCCCGGCAGGACCGGAACCAACATGACAGCCGAGACGACTCTCCGTTTGGCTGAGCTTCCCGGTGTAATCGCCGTGAAAGAGGCGTCCGGTAAGCTTGACCAGATCGAGGAAATAGTCAGGAACCGCCCCGAGGGCTTCAGGGTCTTGAGTGGAAACGACGACCAGACCTTCCCGATCATGCGATTTGGCGGTGACGGAGTCATCAGTGTGGCTTCCAATGTGGCGCCTGGGCTCATGGTGGAGATGGTTGAGGCAGCTGCCGCAGGCGATTGGACTAAGGCTGAATCTCTTGACAAGAAGCTTTCCCCGCTGTACGACGCCTGTTTTGTCGAGAGCAATCCGATACCGGCGAAGGCGGCGCTTTCAATCCTCGGGTTCTGTGAGCCGGATATGCGTCTGCCGCTCACGACGGCCGTCCCTTCGACTTTTGACGCTATGGGAAAGGTATTGAAGGACTTGGGAATATGATGAGTTTCGAGGAAGTGGTGAAGGCTCTTGAGGAGGGCCGGGTGAGGGTCGCGGAGAAGACCGCTGATGGCTGGAAGGTCAACGCCTGGGTCAAGGAAGCTATTCTCGAGGGCTTCCGGAAAGGCAAGCTTGTCGATATGTCCAAGGAGGAATACTCATTCTTCGACAAGGACACCTTGCCTCTGAGGAAGTTTGCTCTTGATGACAAGGTCAGGATCGTCCCTGGAGGCAGCAGCGTCAGGTGCGGTTCTTATCTCGCCCCATCTGTGATCATGATGCCTCCGGCGTATGTCAATATCGGGGCTTATGTTGATTCCGGGACTATGATTGATTCCCACGCCCTTGTGGGTTCATGCGCCCAGGTCGGGAAGAACGTCCATATCTCGGCAGGTACCCAGATCGGCGGAGTCCTTGAGCCTGCGGGTGCCCTTCCCGTCATCATTGAGGATAACGCTTTTATCGGAGGGAACTGCGGCATTTATGAGGGTACTATAGTCGGTGAGGCTGCCGTGATAGGCTCTGGTGTTATCCTGACGAAAGGGACTGCCCTGTATGACGCCACTACCGGGGAATATGTCCCTAAATCACCTTCCGGACAGACAGTTGTGCCTCCTGGAGCGGTGGTTGTTCCGGGTAGTCGTCCCATCATGAAAGGACCTGGCAAGGATGCCGGGATCCATGTCAGCACTCCTGTCATAATCAAGTACAGGGATGGGAGGACAGATGCCTCTGTCGAATTGGAAACTCTTTTAAGATAAGATGTTACAAAAGTTCTTCAAGTATCACGGAGCCGGCAATGACTTCTTGTTGGCGGACAATCGGGAAGGTTATCTCAGCTTGTCCCGGGATCAGATCCGCCATCTTTGCGACCGTCACACGGGTTTCGGCGCTGACGGAGTGATGTTGCTCGAGAAAAGTCTGAAAAAGGACTTCCGGATGGTCTTCTATAATCCTGACGGCAGTGGGGGAATGATGTGCGGCAACGGAGGGCGTTGCATAGTCGCTTTCGCCGCGGACTTGGGAGTCGTCTCGGGAAACTTTCCGGTCGAGTTCGAGGCTCCTGACGGCTTTCACACCGCTGTCATTCTGAGCGAAGCGAAGAATCCCGGAGAGAATGGCTATGCCCGCCAGATACGTTTGAAAATGAAGGAAGTCACTGGGGTTAAGGAATATCCGGACGATAACTCGTTTTTCCTTGACACCGGCACCCGACATCTTGTCAAATTTGTCAAGGGGTTGGATGATTATCCCGTCAAGGAGCAAGGGAGAATACTTCGTCAGGATCCCCGGTTTGCTCCCGAGGGGACTAACGTCAACTTCGTCGAGCCTGTCATTCTGAGCGAAGCGAAGAATCTTCTTCGAGTACGCACTTTCGAAAAAGGAGTTGAGGATGAGACTTTGGCTTGTGGTACGGGAATTGTTGCCACGGCTATAGCCGCTTCCCGCGAAGGAATCCCAGGCAAGACCGCTCCGGACGGGCGTGTCTCTTATGATGTGCGCGCCTCCATCTCGGATCTGAAGGTGGATTTCATCCCTTCCGGTCAAGGCTCCGGATTCCAGGCGACGGATGTGTGGCTGACTGGACCGGCTGAAATAGTCGGGACTGTTGAGTGTTTTTTATAGGATTATCAATGATCAAATTATGAGAATTTCATTTAGTTTATCCCTTGCCGCCTTGATTGTTTTGGCAGCGGTATCATGTAAGGAACCACAGCGTTCCACCGCTAGTTTTGTGCAAGTCACATCGTTCGAGATGGATGAGATTTCTGTCGAGACGTATTATCATGACGGCATCTTGTTCGCCCCGCTGTTGACATGGGACGATGTGTGCTATTACAATTCATCCTCAGATGATCTCAATACTGGCTTCCATGGTGGTTTCAAGGTCTCTGTGCGAAAAGCGGACGATGATACCTCCGAGGAGCTGGCCATGGTCACCGCCGCCGACCCAGTGGGAGGAGCGAATGGGAGTAAGGGGTACATGGTTTTCAAACAGACCTCCTCAATGCCGGAGACAAGCATTGATTACCGCCTCACCGGTTTTTACACCGCCGCTGTGTCCTCTTACGGATGTGATGTGTGTAATACTTTGTATAATAAACGTTTGGGCGAAGAAGGCCTTATCTCTCCAGGTGACTATCTCAAAGTCAAAATAGAGTTCTACAAGGGCACAGCCCTTTTGGGCTCAGTTGAGAAGTACCTGATTGATTACACTACCGTGACTGAACCCAAGATGGAGAACGAGTGGGTCGGATGGAAAATGACAAGCGACACAGGGAATTCTTCAGCCGTCTCCGGTTTCGACGCCGCAAAGATCACTGTCGAGTCCTCCGGAGCCCACATAGACCCGTCGTTCTGCTTGGACAACTACTGTGTCCATATGAACGTGGAGTATTAATTCCTTTACCACGAGATCTTGACCCGGACGCCATCCGGGTTGTTCACGTGACTTACAAGATATGTGCTTCCGACCTCGTCCCAAAGGGCGGGGTCTATTGTTTCCTCCCCGTCCACAATGACGCTTGAAGGCTTTTGTGGCAACAGCACCCTGGTGGCGCAGACAGTCTCTGCCGGCCCTTTAGCTGTCCAGGAGAAAGTGCGTCCTTTCTTCTTGGTGTCGTATGCTCTTCCTGCCATGGCTAGGATGGAAGGTGCTTTTGGAGCGTTGTCTATGTTGTAAAGGAATCCTTGCCCACCAGGCATGACAGTTTTGCTGGTGAGGACAGGGAGGGAAGGGTCGTAGAGGTCTATCAGGCGTCCTGACAATACGACGGGCTCATCGCTGACGCTTTCGTCCATCACTGCCACTAACTCGTATGGACCTCTCGTCAACCTCAGGTTATTCTTGAATACAAGTTCACCGCCGCTTTCTGAATACATTCTGGTGACAGATTCTAAGAATCCCTTATCTGAGTTTCCATTCAGGACAAATTCCTTTGGATCCTGCCTTATGATCCTGACAGAACCCGACCCGAAAACATATTCACCCTCTGGTGCTCCCGGCTCAATTCCCATGAGTGAGAACAAATGGTCTGATGGGGCGTTGTAGCTATTCCCGCCCGTGTTCCACCATTCCTTCACCTTTTGGAAAGGATCCGTGTCTCTTCCGCAGTACACGAGTCTTCCACCTTGCCTTACCCATTCGGCTATATGCACATGAGCCTCAGAGTCCATAGGCTTCATGTTGGAGTAGGTCATTACAAGAACCTTGACATCCTCGAAAGCCTTCTCATGCCCGGTGTTCTCGATGTGGGTTATACCTATGGGGACACCTCTTTTAAGGAGGGGCATAGCCATCCCGAAGAAGTCGGCCAAACCAGGATCGTCATATCCTTCGTGAGTAGGGAAACGCTGGAACATCAAGGAGTTGCCCATCAGCACGCTTATTCCTTGACTGCCGGAGACCTTGTTCTTTGAGACAGGAATACTCTCCAGGCTTCCTGTCATCACCTGCATCATTGTGGAATAGTCTGATGGAATCTTTATCATCTCGTCGCTTCCGGCACTTTTCGGATAGAGCCTCCCATAGATTCTCTCCGGCCATGGCATGATCTCATAATCAGCTATTTCCGGATGGAGAAGTTGGGCGGTGAAAGTGGCGTGATAATTCTTCTTGTAATCATTCCAGTCACGTGTGCCGTCCTCGATCGGGTCCGTTAGGAACCACACCCGGCGCCCTGTCGGGGCTGTCATTGAGGCCATGCAGGTATATTCGAGATAAGCTGTCTCAAATGTACGCTCCTTGTACACCCCGTTCAGGTGGTTGGGTACTCTTGATGTCCCGGTCCAGACTTGCGCTATGTAACCGTCCACCCCCTTCATTGAGGCCAAGCTGGCCTCAGGGCTCACTATCTCCCACTGTGAATAGTTGATCAGCGAGTGGGTCGGGACGTAGCACTTCACTTCCATTCCTTTGCTCCGGCCGTATTCCTTGGCATAGGTCGTGACATCGTCCAGTGCCCTGTAGTAGAGGTGGTACTTTAGTTTGTTGGAGAGATATGTCGCCTCCGGCGATTCGTCCTGAGGCCTCCAAGGCTCCCCGTAATAATCCATCCACTCTCTCTTAAAAGCCTCACTGTAGCCTCCCCGGTTCCAGAATTCCGGCTCCTCAAAGTACAGGGACTCGATTCCGGCATCGATGACCCTCTTGACCTGGCTCTCTTTGAAGTATTCCAGAAAACGCATGGTCGGGACTATGTAGGGGACCATCTTCCCGTGCCAGATTGTGTCTCCGTCCGCTTGCATTTGGCCTTCGTCGAGGTGAGTGGCACCGTCCCACTTGCCAGTGAAATAGTCTACGTAGCCTCCCCAGGCGATTCCGGTCATGAAATCAACCCGGTAGCCTCTCTCCTTCCAGGATCGTATCCGGTTCTCGACAGCTGAGACACCTTCATGGCCGTCCTCTTCAAGGCTTTTCCCCGCACCATAGACCATCACTGCGTCCGCCCTGATGTCGATGGCCGGGCTCCATGCCTTTGAGGTTTGGAAAGTGGTTTTAACCCTGTCGTTACTGACATTCCCTACTCGAGAAGCGCACGAAAACAGAAAAACCAAGGTCGTGAGGGTCATCACGGCCTTGGCTTCCCAAGTGTGTGTCATTTTCATTATTCCCCGACGTGGAAAGCGACCCTGAGGTCCTCGATCTCGGCATCGGTGATAGGCTTTAATGAGCCCAACGGAGCGGCGAGAATCAGGGATCTGGCGCTGAAATCAGCGACCTCAAGACGGTCGAAAGTGTTAATCAGTTTGTCACCGGTGACCACGACCGAGTCATTCTCCAGCATCACGAAAGGCCTGTGGCGGAACTCGTCGGCGAGGTCTGAGAGACGCTCGTCGTACTGGCTTCCGAATGGGAAGGTAGGGATGTCCTGGAGGAATATCCAGCTCTCAGGAATCGTCCGTACATCAAAGTTAACTCCTGTGGTGCAGAACCCCATCAGGGCGGGGGACTGGGTCAGGATGATGGAGTTGACTTTGGGATTGCGGCGATATATCTCGTAGTGGAGAGCCACGGAGCGGCTCGCCATTTTTCCCGCCTCTACCATACCGTCTTTGACCTGCACGATGTCCTCAGGATCAATGTCCCAACGCTGGACGTTGGAAGGGGTGATCAGGAAGTCATTGCCTTTCCACCTGACTGACGCGGTACCGTATGAGCTGCACATCAGACCCTGTGAGCAAGCTCTGCGAACAATCTGACATATCTCTGTCCTTATCGCGCGCTCCTCGGATGGATGGGTGACATTCATGAAATGCTCGAACGGGGTGTTTACCGCCATTTCGTGCTTATTTATCTGCTCTTCGGTAAGGTATTTAGGATCACCGAGGGTCTTGGCGTTGAGGATGGTGCGTGCGCATAGCTCGAGAGTCTCGAAACGCTGGTAAGCGTCGGCTATATCCTCTCCGAACAGTACCACACCGTGGTTTTCCATTATGACGGCCTTATAGTCGGGATTCTTCTTGAACTCCTCCACTATCTTTTTGCCGAGCAACTCGCTACCCGGAAGGGCATATTCAGCGAAACCTACGGGTCCGCAGACAGCTCTAGCCTGAGGGATTATGCTGGTGTCTGGAATCTGATGGACCACGCTGAAAGTGACAAGTCCCGGAGGATGTGCATGGATCACTGAGTGGGCCTTCGGATTCATCTTGTAGATGGCCTTATGGAAAGGATATTCCGAAGACGGCCTGTGAGGCCCTACTATAGTCCCGTCCGCCTTGACACACATTATGTCAGACGGAGTCAAGGAACCCTTATCTATTCCCGCAGGGGTGATCCACATGTCTCCGTTGCTGTCCATTATGGACAAATTTCCACCGGAAGTGGTTGTCATACCGCTGCGATAGATCCTGCCGATGATGATAGCGATCTGCTCGGCGGGATGCATCAATTTGATATCCAGTTGTTTCATATTAAGCAAGCATTACCTGGCCACCGGTCACGGGAATGGCCTGTCCGGTCTCGCCAGTTTGTTCAATGGCATATAAGATGGCCTTGCATACATCCTCGGGATTGCATCCCTTGCGCATAGGCACCTTTGAGAGGTAATAATCCTTCACATCCTGCACCGTCTTGGCTCCAGGAGCCTTTCCAGCCTTGAGATATTGGATGAACAAGCCCTTCTCGGGGTCGCTCCAAAGCGGTCCGTCGTAGTAGTTTCCAGGACAGATGGAGTTGACCTTGATCCTGAACGGGGCCAGTTCAAGGGCGAAGGACTGGGTCAGTCCGATGCCGCCGAATTTGCCTCCGGCGTAAGCGAAATTGGCCTTGCTGCCGACCAGGCCGCTCTTGGAGTTGATCTGGACGATGTCAGCGAAATACTCGGGGTCATTGGCGGTCTCGATCTTCATGATGTGGCTGGCCACCTTGGCGCAGAAGAAATATGCCTTATAATTGATGTTGGTGACGAACTCGAAATTCTCGGGGGTCATCGCCTCGAGGTCTCCGGCGCGCACGACACCGGCGTTGCTGACGAAGGCGTCAAGTGCTCCGAAATTGACGATGGTCTCTTTAATGAGGTTATGAAGGCTGTCCATATCGGCAACGTTGGTCTTCACGAATATCGCCTTGTTCGCTTTGGCGATCTCATTGAAGGAGGCTGCTGTCTTCTGGCCGGTCACCTCGTTGAGGTCGGCGACCACGATGTTCGCTCCTTGCTTGATCAGTTCACGGGCGATACCCTCGCCGAAGCCTTGGGCGGCTCCTGTGACGATGATGGTTTTGCCCTCGACCCTGCCCTTGGAAGCCGTGGCGGCCACTTTGCGGCGGTAGTTCTCGACCTCCCAGTTGTCTATGAAGGAAATCTGACGTGCGGTCATGGGGTGCTCCCCGCCGAAGAAGGAAGCGTACCATGCTACCTTCATGGAGTCCGTGAACACTTCGGTGACGGTCTGGGCCTCCTTGGCGTTGGCTCCTGCGGCTACAAGTCCTATTCCTTTGATGAGCAACACTTTCGGGGTGTGGCCTCGCTTCTCGACATAAGCCTCGATCTTCTTCTCGGCTTGCTTCACGAGATCCTCGGGACCCTTGTGGTCGATGTAGATGAATTCGCTCTTGCAGTAGACGATGCCGTCGGGAGTGAAAGGCTTCATCACAGGCGCGGCTTCGTCCTTTCCGCCGATAAACTTGCTGATGAGGGCGTTATTGGTGATTTTCAGGGTCTTAAGTCCCTGGCCTCCACGGCTGAGAATCGTCCTTATGGCGGGGATGGTCTCGCTGACACAGTCGCAAACAGCAGCATCGCCCTCGGGGACAGGCTTGACCAACTTCTCGAGGGTGGCCATGACTTTCGAATATGTCGCCTTGATCTCATCGGTGGTCTCGCCACCCACGAATATGCCGTGATTCTGGAGGAATATCACCTTAGGCTCGACACCACGCTCCTTACGATACTCTTTGATCTTGTCATAGACCTTCTTGAAAAGGGTGTAACCGGGATCGGTGTAAGGGACGTACAAAGCGTCCGGGAAGAGCTCAGCGCATTTCGCCTCAGCGTCTTTCGAGCACATGAGTCCGTTCACCAGGGTGGGGTGGAGGTGGACCACATACGCTGATTCCATGCAGTTGTGGAGGGATGTCTCGACAGAGGGACGCCTGCCTTTCGTGAGGCATGCGGCTGCGAGGTCGTTCTTGACCTGCTCCTCCCTGAGGGTCGTGTCAGAGCTGTACACCTTCTCTCCCATTGGATTCAGCAAAGCCCTGTCCAGCACGGCGAAACCTTCTTCAGTGATTGTGGCCAGGGCATGACCGCTGGCCTTGACCCAAAGTTTGTCCGCTGTCTTGAAAGAGGTGTTTCCGCCTCCGGCGATCACATACTTGTCGTCGCTACCATACTCGCGCGACACTTCAACCAATTTCTCGATCTCAGACATAATCTTATTTGTTTAAGGTTTTCATTATAATCTCTTCTCCGGCGTCGACGGAGTCCAGTCCAGCCTGATGGGCGACAATCTTGCACGCTCCACGGAAGTTGGTGATTCTCAGCTTCTCGGATAGTCCTTCGGGGTGGTCGCTAGTGCGCAATTTGATGGGTTCCATAGCCGGGGTGTTATGCTCGGAACCGAAAGTGACTGTGAATCCCTCGTCCTGGAGGTAGTCGGAATATTCCTCGAGCACCTTTGTCGTGTTCCTTGTGGTGATGAACTCCACGGAGTTGAAACCACGTTTCTTCAAAGTGTCGGCAGCCTTTTGGAGGTCTCCCTCGAAGTCCGTGAACTCTCCTTTGGCGTTGTCAGCCAGGAAAGGATAAGTGGGGATACCACCGGCAGCTCTGATGATTTTGCAGACTGTATCCATCGGGAGGAAAGCCTTTGGATCCTCGGGGACGAAGGCGGCTCCTCCAGCTTTGAGGAGTTTGCTCCTGATCTCATTCTCGACAGCCGCCACATTATCCTGGGCTGATTTGAGTGGCGCGCCACCGAATATCCTCTCGTAAGCGGCGGCTCTTTCCGCACCCTCCTTGAATCTGGCCTCGATGGCCATTCTCAGGGCTTTGGCGAGGTGACGCTCCCTGACAGAACCTTTCGTCAATTCGTCGACAATAATCTTGAAATCAAGGTTGAAACCCGCTCCGACAGCGTCCAGGTGGGAGTTGAGTTTTTCGCACATCCTCTCGACTTGGGCATTGGACTCCTCCCTGACTTCCGATAAAAGCCATGCTTCCCGTCCCTTGAGGGTAGTCGGATAGGCGAGTCCTTTTCCGCTGATGTAGGTTCGTCCCGGGTTGTTGGGGTCGTTGACCCTGAGCCCGGCGGCCTGGTCCTCGCTGTTCAGGGATATGAATTCTATTCCCATGATCGGGCAGAGGTGCCTTTTCTCGCATCCGTCTTTCCAGTCAGCGTAGCCTTTCATGGAATAGAAGTCGTTGATTCCCACCACTCCAACTCCTTCCTTGACGGCCATGTCCAAGGCTTGGTCGATCCCGCTGAAGGCGCTGAACGAATAGGGGGTGTGCATGTGGGCGTTTACGTCGATGATTGTGCTCATGTGTTATTGTTTTTGTGATCAGAACAAGCCTTCCGGCAAATCCAGGGACAAGGTTTTCGCATCCTCATCGATATCTGTGATCAGATCATCGTGAAGAGGGATCATGACTGTCTCTTCCCCGTGTTTGACATATAAACAAGGATTGCTAGGAATGGGCTCATAATCAATTATTTCTCCAACTAATTGGCCTTTCTGGTCATTGAGAGACCAGCCTATCAGGTCCTCTACGGATAATTCTTCTTCCTCGTCGGATGCGCCAATTATGGAATCTTTCTTGGCGAGGATGTCCCTTCCCACGAGTTCCTCAGCGTCGGTAAGGTCATTCACTCCGGTGAGATGGAGAAGAGACTTTGAGGTCCCTTTCTCTTTATATGATTCAATAAAAAAGGGAACCGGAAGCCCATCAAACATGATGAACACCGGTTCCTTGAAATTCAAGTCTCCGATACCTGTCTCATGGAAACCCGCGAGGATTTCCCCTTCGGTACCGTAGGACTTCAGTACCCGGGCTATCCGCAGAAAATCTGAAGGAGCCCCGGACATTTTTTAAGCCTCAGCAGTCGCTTCCTCAGCGGCCTCGCCAGCTTCCTCGGCGGCCTTGGCGGCAGCCTCTTCAGCGGCTTTGCGCTGAGCCTCAGCGAGTTCCTCTGCCTTCTTGGCGAGAGCGGCAGCCCTCTCCTCGTTGACCTTCTTCTCAGCAGCGATAGAAGCCTTGACCTTCTCGGCGGCTTCCTTCACGAGACCGTCTTTCTTGGCCTGGATCTTGGCATCCCTCTGAGCTTTCCAAGCGTTCCATTTCTGGTCGGCCTGCTCCTGGGTGATGGCGCCTTTCTCAACGCCCCTCTGGAGGTGCTTACGAAGAAGAACACCCTCATAGGACAGGATCCTGCGGGTGACAAGTGTGGGCTGGGCACCTACGTTGAGCCAAGCCAGAGCCCTCTCACCGTCAAGAATGATGGTGGCGGGGTTGGTGTTGGGGTTGTAGGAGCCGAGTTGCTCGATGAAACGTCCGTCGCGCGGCGAGCGGGAATCGGCCACGACAATGTGGAAGAATGCGAAATTCTTCTTTCCGTGGCGCTGCAGTCTGATTTTAACAGCCATTGTGAATCTGTTTTTAAATAAATAATTATTAAACGTGTAACCCCCAACTCGTGGGAGCTCGCAAAGATACGAATAATTATGAAATCGAGAAAAAATTTTGGTATTTACGGAATAATGTATAATTTTGCAGTCCCAATCCAATGGGACACATACCTGCGGTAGTGGTGAAATGGTATACACGCTACTTTGAGGGGGTAGTGGGCGCTACGCCCGTGTGAGTTCGACTCTCACCTACCGCACACGAACCGGCTTCAGAATTGTTCTGAGGCCGGTTTTGTTTGGTGACATTTGGGAGAGATGAAACTGTTTTACTTGTCCATATAATCGTCAATCTTCTCCCTCGTTGCAGGATTGGAAGCTCGTAGGTGATTCCCGAAATCCACAATCACTCCATCCTTGTCAATCAAGATGAAAAACGGGATGCCTCTGCCCAAATGGAGAATCGGGTCAAATCCAAGCCGTTGGGCATCCGTCAGATGGTAATTCTCGATTCCCAGGGCGATGGAGTTGGCATCATCGGGCTTGTTGTCCAGATAGAAATTGACGATTCGAAGCGGTTTCCCTTGATAATCAGAAGCCAAACTTTGCTGATAGGGAATATTGCTCAAAGATCCTGGACACCATTTTGCTCCGATAGTAATATAGACTACCTTTTCTTTCTCATTGGTAATAATCTCTCTCAGCAACTTGAGGCCTTCATTCTCTTTAATGAAATTGTCTTGGCCGTCTCGAGGCTTGTCTGCATTTAATATGGCATCGGAAAGAATTCGCGGATTCTGGTAATATTCCTTCTTGAGCATGTACCGGTCCCGGGTAGAGAGTTTGAGAAGCGGGAAAGTGACATTGTCATTGAAGTCGGCAAAATACTCTTCGAAACGCTCTACATTATTCGCTTCCAGCAACTGGTTATATGCATCCGTAATCATCATTTGGCGAAGGATGTCATTCTTTGTGGCCTTTTTCAAGAAATGGATGAGACTAGGGTAATCAGCATATAATCTTACGATCTCCTCCCGGTTCAAAGCGTCAAGCGACCAGTTACGTATGTCCGAAGACAATTCGAAAAGGTTGCTGTTCATATAGTCGCCGCTGAATAAGTGCTCAGCATCTTGAATCCGGAAATATGATGACACATCATCATGTCCGTCATGCCTATATAAAAGCAGGCTACGAATAAGTGCAGAGTAATAGTCGGCCTCAATCTCCATGCGACAAAGGATGGCGAGTTCCTGGCTCGGCTGTTTTTCTGCAATAAAATCATCCATTCGGGACAGGTGATGATCTAAACTCTGTTTCGCGGCTTCTGAGAATTCCTCTGCGTTCTTATATGTCCTGACAAGTTTCCCTAATGAATCCTCATGCATGTTCGCGAATCCTGGCCAATCATTGCTCAGGTAATACCTCATGTGGAATTCGTTGAGTTTCTCATTGTTCTCGGCTCCTTTGCCGGAATAAACCACCTTCCCCAAATCAGCGAAATCCAGTTCTATGTGTATGGAATCTCCAGGACACACCATCATGGTTTCAATAAAAGGAGGCATCGAAATGGTTCTGGGGGAGTAAGGAATGAAAGAGAAAGCAAAAGCATCATCAGATATTACTGAACTCTGGCTTTGTGAAACCCGGTCATAAAACGGGCAAACGATATTGATTTCCGTTGTTTTCGGATAAACATCCCGGTTGGATATATGTCCTGTAATGACAACCGGCCTGGAATATTCTGTAGCATCCCCTTTGATATTCTCGGTCTCGAAGATAAAGTCCGATTCATCCATCACTTCCTGTTTGCTTCCATGCCCACAAGATAGCACCAGTACGAATGTGGTCAATACTAAAAAGGGTTTGAGTAGGTGCTTAAACTGAAACATTATCATGATACAAACCATTAGAGTTCTTAGAAAAACACCGTCTGGGCGTCGTGCACCTTGAAGTCGTTCCGCAAATTCCAAGCCATTTCCAAGTAGTCTGTTTTATGGGATCGTTCCAACATGTTCTCGAGATTCTCGCAGGACTCCCGGATGGAGACTCAACTTGGATGAAGGAGATGCTGATTGAAGTAGTGAGATGATGAATTTACCAGATCAAAAAGTTTAGGTTAGCGTTGCGTGATGAGAAACGATGATTACCTTTGTGTCAGCGTTATGTTCTCATTATTGTTGAGACGGACAACTGACATCTATCCTCTAAATGGATGTCTGTTTTGTTTTTTGGTACCTTTAAAGTATATTTGAGGAAACAAGCCCTTTAGCATTTGATAATCATGATGAAACTATCCCTGAACCTATTCTTGACATTGCCGATTATCTTTGTCATGTCCGCCTGTTCTCCGAAAGAAGAACCGTTGCCGAACAAACCGGATACTCCGTCAACTCCGACAACGGTGGCGGTCACCGGAGTTTCCCTTAACAAGACCTCGCTGTCCCTTTCCATTGATGAGACATTCAAGCTTGACGCTGCGGTGTCTCCTTCCAATGCGACTGATCAGAAAATCACCTGGTCCAGTTCTGACGCCAGCGTTGTCGCTGTCTCAAACGGTATGATCAAGGGCTTGAAAGCGGGTACGGCCACAATCACTGTGACGGCTGGCGGCAAAACAGCCACCTGTGCGGTCACTGTAGTGAAGGGAGGTTTCCCTGATGGACAACTTCCTCCGTCTAATGAGATATGGTACACCACTTCTGATAACAAGCCGCTGAAAATTGTGAATATTCAGGGATCGTCTATACCCCAATCCAACAATTATAACAATGGATATGGAGTGATCCATTACAGCGGTCCTATTACACTGTTTGATGTCCTTTCCCAAGAGTATTCAGATTGTTTGAGAGTGACCGGACTGCTTCTGCCTGATTGTGTAGAGACAATCGGAGATTGGGCTTTTTATTATGGATATAATATCAAGGAATTCAGGGTGCCGGCCAACTTGAATACTATCAACGGTGTAATCTCGTCTTGTCCCACATTGGAGAAGTTCACTGGCAATCATGTTTCTGAGGACGGGCGATGTATCATCTTCGGCGAATCACTGGCCGCTTTCGCCTCTGCGGGAATTGAGTCCTACGAGATTCCATCCGGAGTCACCATAATTGATAAAAATGCGTTCGCCTATGTCCAGGGCATCAAATCGGTTGTCATTCCTTCTGGTGTCAAGTATTTGGAAGAGACTTGTTTCGCTGGTTCAAGCTTGGAAAGCATCACGATTCCCTCTTCTGTCATCTCAATACATCCCTATACCTTCTCGTTCTGTGAAAAGTTGAAGAATCTTCTTGGAGATAATACCCATTTTGTCTCTGAGGACCGAAAAATCATCTATGATCCTAACTCTCGTTTCCCGAACACGATTTATTTCTTCGCAGGGAAGGACGACACATCGTATGATATCCCGGAGGGAATCACTTGCATAGAGAATTATGCTTTTTATAATTGCCTAAAACTCAAGAGTGTAACTTTCCCGGAATCGCTTTTCCAGATTAGTGGTTTCGCATTCCAAGGTTGTGATAATCTCGAGTCTGTGGATGGCAAATACGCCACCACGGATCATAAGGGATATAAAAACGCTGCCGGAAAGTTGATGTTCCTGGTTCCGATCATTGATGATGACTATGTGGTTCCTGACGATGTCACAGCTTTGGGATCCGAGCTCTTCGCCAATAGACATACCTTGAAATCAGTCACTATGGGGGACAATGTGACAGAGTTTGAAGATTATGTTTTCGAGAATTGCACAGCCCTCAAAAAAGTGGTTTTGTCGGCCAACTTGAAGTCCATCGGGTATAACCCGTTTATGTATGACAAGGGATTGGAGGAAGTGTATTTCCGTGGCATCATTCCTCCTTCGTACACTGACCACCAACTCTTGGAGGCGTCCGCACTAAAGTTTTATGTTCCATCCCAGTCATTAAATCTATACACCACAAACAGTGGATGGAAAGATTATTGGGGTATTATGAAGCCTTATGAATACGATGATCTGCCCACGCCGGAATACTACATATCAACTGACTATTCCAAGGAAGGAGAAGTAACTGTGTATCAAAAGGCTACGGAGGGGAATGGAATTGATGTCGTCTTTATGGGAGACGCTTACTCTGACCGGCAGGTGGAAAGCGGCTTATATTTTAACGATATGAAGGCATGTGCCGAAGGTTTCTTTGATGTAGAGCCATATAAGTCGTTCCGCCACTTGTTCAATATCTATTTCGTGACAACGGTCTCGTCTGCCGAGGGGTATGAGCTCGGAGGTCAGAGCCTTGGATCAACTCCACTACCAGGCACGGCTATCGTCGGTAATGAATCCAAATGCTTTGAGCTGGCTCTCAAAGCCGTGAAGGATCCGAAGAGAATGGACGAGGTCCTGGTGGTTGTTTGCGTTAACCAAGATTATTCTGAGATACGTATGGCAGGAGCTTGCACGATGCACGAGCCGGAAGATTGGGCTGGGCGGGATTATGCCAGCGGCAATAGTGTGGCGTTTTTCTTAAAGCTGGATGATTCTTTTGAAAAAACCATAGAGGTTATCCAACACGAGGCGGGTGGTCACGGGTTCGCCAAACTGGCGGATGAGTATAATTATTCCGGGACTCTCTCATCTATGGATAAAGACAGGATTAACGCTAACTCACCTCACGGATGGTACTCTAATATAGACCTGACTCCGGATCCCACCAAGATAAAGTGGTCGTGGTTCCTCGCCGATGATCGTTATAAGGACGAGGTTGGAGTGATTGAGGGAGGCTATACTTACCAATATGGTGTATGGCGTCCGACTGAAACCAGCATAATGAAGAATAATAGCGCCGGCTATTATAACGCCCCCTCACGTTATGCCATCTGGTACAGGATCCACAAACTCGCTTTTGGCAAAGACTGGACCGGCACCTACGAGGACTTCGCGAAATACGACGCCATCAACAGGAAGACTCCATAAAAATTGTTGGAGTCAGGCTATTTCTTCACGAATTCGACTCGGCGATTCTTGGCCCGACCCTCGTCGGTTCCATTGTCGGCGACTGGCTCATGGGATCCTTTTCCGACCGCTGTCAGGCGATCCCTCGATATGCCTTGTCCCACAAGAGCCGCCACGATGGCCTCCGCCCTTTTCTGGGAGAGAGGATCGTTAACCGAGTCGGATCCCGTGTTGTCGCAATGCCCCTGGACCTCGAAACTCAGTTCCGGTTTCTCCTGCATCAGTTTCGCGACACGGACTATCTCAACCATTGACTCAGGCTTGATGGTCGCTTTCCCGGTGTCGAACGTTATGGCGTAAGTGACAATCTTGCCTTCGGCAGCCAGACGGTCGTAGAGCGGAACGGCACCCTTAGCAATCCTCACATTGCTGAGGCCGCTGTGGCGATAGAGCGAACCGCTCGAGAAGTATAAGTATCCGGGAGCTTCCATCGAAGGCACGTTTATTATTCTCACACCGTTAATGTAGCCCTTGAAAGCCCGTTTATTGAAAGAGAATGAGAAATGGTTCCACTGACCTGGAATCAACGGATTGTCCTTGCCGTTGTAATCCTCGAAGTCAGGGCTTAGTCCCAGGGCCTTTTCGCCAGTCGCCTGGTCGTCGGAACCCGGTTTCTTAACGCTCCATGTCATATTGCAGCTACCGTCCTCACGGTACCGGAAAGTCACATCTCCGGTGTAATTGTAATATGAACCGTCTCCCCTTTCACCGAAGCATAGCATAAGGGTGAGGGAGGTCAAGTCATCGAGATCGGAATCCGGTTTCGACACATAAAGGTCGTACTCGACCGTGAATATGTCCGGCAGCCAGTCCCATTTGTTTTTCATGAGTGGGATGACATCACCGATGCCGTCATCAGTGAAAGCCAGCACTTTGCGTCCCTGCACCGAGGCTGTTTCCGAATAGCCTCCCAGCAGGTCCCACTGTGACGGGAACTCCCCAAGTTTCTCGTTCTCGAAAGTGTCCTCGAAGAATATCACGTCGCCAGGAACGAAGTCACTCTTGGCGTAGGTGGCCTGTGTGTTCTGCTGGGCCAACGCGGAATAAGACAATGCGACACAGGACACGATGACCAATAAGACAGAGATTGCTTTTTTCATTTCAAGTTTAATTTGTAGTGTTACGATTAGGTGTTGGTTGCAAATATAGCTAATTAATAGATTCATAGTCACCATCCTTTTGGATGGTTTTAGCATAATCACTACTTGACTTGCGTCACCTTTGTGGCATCTGGATCTTTAAACATAAAGCGGTCGGGCCCGGGCGCCTCGACCGCTTCATGTCGGTGAACAGTTTTTTAAAGGTCAGTAACTTGAATAGTCTTTTACTTTGGGTTAAGGAGTAAACGTCTGTTTTTGCTGATTGCAAGATGAGTATATTTCTTGTTTTTTGATTGAGTAGTTTTACTCATTTTACTCAATAAGAGTAATTTTTACTATCTTTATGGCAGGTTATTACTCATGTCGAAGGTAAGTAGATACTCATTTGCGGTATTGGCGCTGGTTGTCCTCTCCTTATGCTCTTCTTGTGGGAAACACATCGACATAAGGCCAAGCCGTCAAGTCCCCGAACTGCTTGATGAGGCTGAGAAGTTGACTTCGCAGTCTCGTTATGATGAGGCTGTCGGTCTTGCGTTTGAGGCTCTGAAAGAGTCTGAGAGTGAGGATGCGGACCGACTTCTCCAGGCCAAGTCCCATCTAACCCTATCTAAGATTTTCCTTCAGACCAGCCGGGATTCCCTGTCTTGGGAACATGCGGAAGCTGCTGAAGGTCTGGCGATTCGTGTGAAGGATGACTCTTTGCTTGCTTCTTCTCTTCTTGTTAAGGGAAAGATTTGTTCGTATTCTAATTTTACTATAGATAATAATCGTGACGACGAGGGAATCGCTTACCTTGAGGAAGCCTTGAGACTTTCAGAGCTGAACGGCTGGAAAGGTATTTCTGCTGAGGCCTGCTATTTCTTATGCGAGACATATGTCAACAAAAATCGTTGGAATGATGTCTTGGACCGTGGTTTTTACGTTAAAGCCGGTGAATGGTTGGAGAAAGCGGAGAAACTTGATGAAGGTAGGCAGTCCGCGCGTTCGCTTTCCACCCGCATGAGATACCTCCGACAGGGAGACAGAACTGATGAGGCCATCACTTTCTGCAACCGTGTGATTGAGGAGACTCCCGAGCAGGACTTCCTGAAGCGCTACCAGATCTATGACCATCTGACGAATCTGTACCTGAAGAAAAGGGATGTCACCAAAGCGACCGAAGCGCATCAGAACTATTCTTATTACATGCAGTTGTACATGCGCCAGAAGGGAGACGATATCCTCCAGAATCTACAGACCGAGTACCAGACAGAGCTTAAAGACCGCCAGATCAAGTCCAGGACTGGTCTAGCCTTCCTGCTGGGTGTTTTTCTGGTTCTCTCCCTTTTGGCTATAGTCCAGTTCATCCGGCTCAATAGGCAGATTTCTATAAAAAACAAGAGTATCGAGTCAATCGCCCGAAGCCGCGAGATGCTGTTCGCTGTCATCGCTAAGGACTTGTATGACCCGGCCTTGGCTGGTATCAAGGACAGTCAGACGCTGGATTTCATCCGAAAGTGGCCCACAATGAGCGAGGATGAGATCCGGGAGCGCTGCGCCAGTCTCTCGGAAGGTGACGCGGCGATGGATCCTTTAGTGGTGAATTACATCTCAGACCTGATGATCTCAAAAAAGAAATCGCTGGGTACCAAGGGATTGAGTGCGAGAGAACTGGAGATAATAGCCTTGAGTAAAGAAGGTTTGTCAGATAAGCAAATAGCTGACAAACTCTTCCTTTCTCCCCGCACAGTCAGCAATCACAAATACCGCATCTACAGTAAGCTCGAGGTCTCAGGTAACACTGAAATGCTGGCGAAGGCCGAGGAACTCGGGTTGTGATCTGGTTATTCTCCGGCTATTATCCTCGCGTCCTCAGCCTTGTCGATTCCCGCTTTCCTTGCCAGGGCGTCTCTTCTCTCCCGTATTTCCTCTTTGTGGCGTATCACCCAGTTCTCGGCGAAGACACAAGCGCATGCCGCTCCGAAGTAGATGATTGTCTGAAGAATCATGATCCTCATTTGTGTCCCGGCGGCGGAGATGTCTCCACCTGCGGTGCTGAGGTTGATATATCCCTGAACCCCAAAGGTCGACGGGAATAAGTAGGAGAACACTTTCCAGAATCCTGGGAAGGCGACTGTCGGCCATGAGCATCCTGTCAGGAACAGGCATATTGGCGACATCGCGAGGAACAGGAGGAACACAGACTCCCTTCTTGTGATCAAGGTGCTCCACGTCATGCTGAAAAAGACGCAGTCGGTGATGAAGAACAGGAGCAGTGCGAGAATGTCCGTGAACTGGCCCCTCTGCGGTAATCCGAATATGGCTGGAACAATAAACGCTATGTATAACCCTATTCCGAGGTAAAGGAGCCAATACGCTCCACCGCGGCCGAGAACCACCCTTACCATTCCGTGTCCCTCAAGTTTGTCCGGCAATGAAGCGAAGCTGTGGTTCCTTTCCCGTTGGGTTCCCACCAACAGGGACATGCCGTAGAACAGGGTCTGCTGGATGATTATCATCAAGATCGCCGAGATAAGGAAGAAACTGTAATTGAAAGCCCTGTTAAAGGGGTTGTTATCCTCGTAGCCTAAAGGCTTGATCACCTGAGAAGCCTCCTGCTCCGTCATTCCGGCAAGGGAATACCTCTCCATCTGGATCTGTCCGATCTCGTGGAGCATGACGAAATTGGTGCCTATCATGGCGTTCTTGTAGTACAGGAAGCTGCTCATGTCGGCGTAAAGAGACAACTTGGCAGTCTCATTCCTGGCGAGTTTCTCGCCGAAATCTCTCGGGAAGTACACAATCCCGTTGACCTTCCTCTCCTGCATCATCCGCTCGGCTTCCGCCATGTTGACACACTTCGCGGCCACTTCCACCTCCCTGGTCGCGTCTATCTCACGGATGAACCGGCGGCTGTCTGAGCAGTCAGCGTCATCGACCACCGCTATAGGGGTGTCTGAGAGTATTCCGTTTAGGTATACGACGTTGTATAACAACGGGTAGGCGAGACCGGCCACAAAGAAGATCAGGAGAACGCCTCCGTCCGAGAATATTTGCTTCAGCTCATGGCAGAAAATAGCCCACCAGTCCCAAAGCCAAGTCTTTATGAATCCTTTTCTTGCCATTGTCTTATTCTTTAGGATAGTTCTGATGGATATACGCTTTCTTCAACCTGTTCAGGCCAATCAGCGGGACAAACAGGAATAAGAGCATATGGATAACCTCTTCCCACCATCCGGCGAATCCGGCTCCGAATATCACTTCCTGGACATAGAACAGGTAGTAGTGCCTTAGTGGGAACATCGCGGCGAGTCCCTGGATGTACGGTGGCATGGCCTCAAGAGGAAGCGTGAATCCGGAGAGGGAGAATCCCAGCACACTGTAGAGTGCTCCTACACTCAAAGCCAATCTCGGTACGGGCAGCATCTCTATTATGAATATACCTATGGCCTCGCTGGCGAAGATCATAAGGAACATGGCGATGAACATGTTGAAGATGCTTCCATTGATCGGGAAATGTAGCCAATGGTACAGAAGCATTATGATCACGAACCCGATCGCGGCGAAAGCCAATGTCCATACAAGGAGCTTTCCCATGAGCGCTGTCACTAACGAGTGGCCGGATGTGTCCATCAGGTGCCTTGAGGTCCCGAATTTCAACTCAGCCCCAAGTGAATATATAAGTACCAGGATCACAATCATTTCCAGAATGCCTGGAAGGAGAATTCCGCTCAAGTAGTAGTTGTAGTTGGTAGTGACGTTTCCGATCTGGTGGGTATCGATGTCGATAGGACGGATCATTCCCATTATCTGGGCGTCATTGAATCCTTTGGCCCTGAGCACTTCCCTTTGCACCGCTCCGTTAGTGAGGTTCACCATGGTAAGCAAGTCTTTCCACGCTAGCGCTCCGCTCACGAAATAGAGCCCGTTGACATAAAAAGTGATCTTCGGTTGCCTGAATGCCTGGATGTCCTCGTTCATCCCCTCCGGGATGACGCAGACGGCGGCTATCTTCCCACTGGTCATGTCTTCCCTAGCGCTGGAGAAAGAATTGTAATGGACTACCTTCCCCAGTTGTGTGGCATCCAGTTGTTGGCAGAAATTCCTGGAAGTCGTGGAATAGTCCTCGTCCACCACCCCTATCGGAATGTCATCCGGTAATCCGTGGTCCAGGAAAGTCAGGAAGAATATGGCGCAGAAAGCGATCACGCCGATTGAACCCATGAAATAAAGAGGACGGTTCCTGATTATCCTGAGCTCGCGGCGAGCGACCGAAAGTATCCTTTGCCAGTTGTTCATTATATTGATATTCTTTTATTTCTGTTTGATTATAGCAGACATTCCGGGACGGATCTTCTCAACCGGAACGTCCGGAACAGCCCTGACCTCGAAGGTCTTGGCGTCATAGAGGCCAGTCTCCTTCGTGGCCTTCCATGTGGCATAGGACTCCCTCACGGCGATGTAGTTGACTGTGGCGGTAATTTCCTTGCCATCGAGTGCAGGAATCACAACAGTGACCTTGTCGCCCTCTGTCATACCGTGGAGGTAGTCTTCCCTGACATTGAAAGTGAACCAGATGTCGTCCGTGTCAATCACGCTGGCCACAGGTGATCCTTGTCCGACGAGCTCCCCGACCTTAGGATAAGTGGCGGAGATGATTCCATTTGCTGGAGATGTCAGATAGAGTTCGCCGATGTAAGACTCCACTTCCTGCACGGCACCTGAAGCCTGCTCCACCAGAGCCTGAGCGGCTGCTTTATCTTCCCGGCGGGCACCGTTCACAGCCATGTCGTACTGGCTCTTGGCGGCTTTCGTCTGGGCGACAGCGGCGTCATACCTTGCTTTGGTCTCATCATATTTCTGGGCGGTCACGACTTTCTGCTCGTAAAGCCTCTCAACCCTGTCCAGGGACTTTCTCATCACATCTTCCTGCACGATCGCCTGTTGCCATAGTTGGTAGGCTCCTTGCACCTGCTCCGAGCGGGCGCCATGGCGGGCTTTGTCGCTTTGGGCCGCGGCGGCGTTCCTCGCCGCGTTAGCCTGTATCAGCTTCGCCCTGACCTCAGGGGAATCTATAAAGGCAATCGTGTCGCCTTTCTGGACCCTCTGTCCTTCCTTGACATATAATTCCTCTATCCTGCCCGGAACTTTGCCGGACACCCTGTACTCACTTGCCTCTGCCTCACCTTGGATCACCAGCGGTTTGGGTTTGGAGACAAAGTAGCCGATGATTGCGATCACCAGGATTATGGCGATCAGTGCGGCTATCCCGATCACGAGATTGTAGCTTTTCTTTTGCTTTTCCATGATATTGATTTTTTATTATTTCCTTATTGTATAGGTTTATGGTTTCCTTCCGCCTTGTCAATGTTGGAGGCGAGCATTTGCAGCTCTATTCCCGCATCAATGTATTCGGAATGGGCCTGCAGCCACGCTGTCTGGGCGGCCATGGCTGTGTTGGCTGTGATTACGCCTTCGTTGAACCCGATAGTCGCTGAGCGGAGATTCTCCTCGGCGCTTGAGAGATTGCTCTCGGCCATCCCCAGTTTCTCAAGAGCCTCTGTCTCTTGCTTGCGCAGCTGAGTCACTTGAAGGTTAATCAATTCCTTGGCATCTTCCAGTTGGCTACGGTATAGAGTGGCTTCGGCTTTAGCCTTGCGGGTCTTGTTGAGAGCCTCGAAACCGTGGAATATTGGCACATTGACCACTACTCCCACTCCCCAGTATCCGTTCCATTGCTTCTCGAAGCCATTTTTGAGACTCGGGTTGGAGACCATGTAACCTCCCATGGCTGCGACTTTAGGAAGCATGTCAGCCCTGGCGACCGAGACTTTCTTGTCGTAGATTCTCGACGCGAGCTCAAGGCTCCTGGTCTCAGGTCTGTCGGCGAATATCTCCTCCATGCTCTTTCCTGATTCTATCCTCGCGACCGGGATTCTGTCGAGTCCCTCGTCGGCGAGAGTGATTTCCGAGTCAAGCGGCATTCCAATCCTCTTGCAAAGCAGCATTTTGGCGAGGGTGAGGCCATTCTCGGATTTGGTCTTGAGCATGTCGGCCTCATTTGCCTTAACCTTGATCTGGAGAGCGTCGGACTCGGTGGCGACACCTTCTTTCACAGCTATGTCCGCGTCATGCTCCATGCTGTGAAGCAAGTCGGCATACGACTCGGCCAGTTTCTTTTTCGCGGAGATTGAGACGATTTGCCAATATGCCTGGTCCACGTCAACTATGGCCTGCTGGTACTGCTGATCGTATCTCGCCTCTGACAATTGCTCTGCCAATTTGGCAATCTTGTTGGCAGCCACGATTTTTCCTCCCATGAATATGGGCTGTTGGACAGTTACAGAGCCGACCAAGATGTTCTCGAGATCTGGGTGCAGAGCGTCATCAATGTCTTGCCCGATGGCGTTAATCGTGGCCGACAAGTCAGTTGACTGGAGTTCACCTATCAACATCTGAAGGAGGGGATCCTGCATCAACTGCATGTATTTCATCGCGCTGGCGGGGTCAGTAGCGGCTAATTGCTGGATGTATGAGGTTATGTCCGACATCACTTTCTGCTGGTACTGCTGCGACATCCCGTGGATGGTTGTCCCCATGTTTGTCAGTGTGGCTGATGTGGCGTCACTTATGATCGACACATCATTCGGGTTGTAAAGGTAGGCTCCGGTGGCGGAGACATTCGGAAGATAATTAGCCCTGGCTATCTTCCTGTCATACCCTGCCATCTCCATTTTTGTCCTGGCCTGCTCAAGCTCTTTGTCGCTCTTGACCGCCATCTCGCGGCACTCTTCCAGCGATAAGACTGTTTGCGCCATGCTTACGGCGCATGATAGAGAAGTCGTTGCCAGGAATGTGATCAGTAATTTTTTCATAAATATCATTATCTATTTCATTTCTTCTTTGTTGGCGTCGGCCAATGTTGCAAAGAAGTTGCCAAACTGCCAATAATTATCTTTATAATAGTGGATTTTATTGTCAAAAGGTCGAAATTTTACCACAATTGAGAATACCTTTTATGGATTTGTGTTAAATTGCATACATGAGTGATACTTTGCAGAACATAGGTCTTGCGCAGATAAAGAAGTTTCTGCCACAGGGAGAAGATATCCATATCGGAGATGATTTTTTCATCGTGGATATCCAGGATAGCGGTACGCAGGGATTTCTCCGGTATCCGTTCAGGGCAGATGCGTTTTTGGTGATTTTTTGTGAGAAGGGAGGATTTGATGTTGAGATCAATTTGAGGAAGTACCACATCGAGGACAGGTCTTTGACGTTCTGTATCCCTGGCAACATCATCAAAATCGAGCCGTCTACCAAATCCGACTCCCTTTCTGGGCGATTTGTGACATTCGCCGTGTCCAGGAGTTTCATTTCAGACCTTAGGTTTGATTTCTCCAGATTGTTTGATTCCCACCTGTTGTTTCTACATGATCCTCGTGTGAAACTCGGGGATAAGGAGGTGTTTTTCTGTTCCCATTACTTCCATCTTATCAAAGAAGTGATCAAATCTGATATACAGGTGAAGAATGAGGCTGTGGAGCCATTGTTGGAATCCCTTCTATATGTCTTGTCCGGGTTGATAAAGAAAAACGCGGCAAAGGCACAGGAAGAGAGTAAGTCTTCACAGACGCGCCTCTATTTACTCTTCGAGAGATTCATGTCTCTTGTGTCTGAGTTCCACACAACCGAGCGCGGTATGGCCTTTTACGCCCAACGTCTCGGGATGACTCCAAAGTATCTGTCAAGGTTGATTAAACAGGTCAGCGGACGTTCGGCTCCGGATTGGATAGACTCCTTTGTCATCCAGGAGGCCAAGAGTATGCTCAAGTACACGGACGAGAGCATCAAGGAGATTGTTTATAAGCTGAACTTTGTGAACGCCTCCGTCTTTTATAAGTTTTTCAAGGCCCAGACGGGTATGACGCCCAGCGAGTACAGAAATGGTTGATTTGTTAAAATTTTAAAGGAAAAACGTTGCTAATTTTAATAAGTTTTAACAAAATCGTTTTAAAAAATTAATAAGAATAATTTGCAAATTGAGTTTTTCTTGATATCTTTGTCCTCAGACAGACAAAAGTTCTTTTTGTTGTCTATTTGTTAAGTTCGTTTTATATACAACAGGCCGGCGCTTTGGGGAAAGCGCCGGCCCTTTTTATTAAAGAATTATTTCCTTACGGCTCAAGATTCGTGTTTTTTTCGTAGCTTTGTGTAATGTACCACCAATGGACACATTAAACTAACAACATAAATCAATCACACATGGAAAAGAAAAAAACTAACATGGTGGCAATCGTGACAATGTGCTTCATCTTCGCGATGATTTCCTTTGTCACCAACATGGCCGCCCCGTTCGGCAACATCTGGGGTAACCAGTATCCTTGGTCCAAGATGGCCGGAAACCTGATGAACTTCGTGGCTTACCTCTTCATGGGTATTCCCGCGGGTAAGATGCTCCTTAAGATCGGTTATAAGAACACGACTTTGGTCGCTCTCGCCACCGGTTTCATCGGCGTCGTCATCCAGTGGCTTTCCAGCAAGGTCGGAGGTGGCTCCGCCATCTATGTCTACCTTCTCGGAGCGTTTGTCTGCGGATTCTGCGTCTGCATGCTCAACACCGTTGTGAACCCTATGCTCAACATATTGGGCGGCGGCGGCAACAAGGGTAACCAGTACATCCAGATCGGTGGAACCCTTAATTCCTTGACCGGTACCCTCACTCCGCTCCTCGTCGGTGCTCTCATCGGTACTGTTACCGCCAGCACCTCGATGTCTGATGTGGCTCCTCTGCTCTTCATCGCGATGGGTGTCTTCGCCTTGGCTTTCATCATCATCTCCCTCCTGAAGATTCCGGAGCCGGCCAAGGAGCGTAACGCCACCGTTTATGAGCACAGCGCTTGGAATTTCCGCCATTTTGTTCTCGGCGCCATCGCCATCTTCTTCTATGTCGGTATTGAGATCGGTATCCCTTCACAGGTCAACTTCTATCTGGCTGACGCCACCGGTAAGGGCGCTTTCCCTGCCGGATTCGCCGGAGCCGCCGCCATCGGAGGCGCTATCGCCGCTATCTACTGGCTGCTCATGATGGTTGGACGTCTGTGCAGCACATTCATCTCAGGTAAGGTCAGCACCAGGACCCAGATGATTTCCGTGACATCTTTGGCTATTGTCCTCGTTCTCATAGCGATCTTCATTCCTAAGAGCGTGACCATCAATATGCCTGGTTACAGCGCCGCCGAGGGATTCTCAATGTTCCAGGTTCCTCTCAGCTGCTTGTTCCTCGTTCTCTGCGGTCTTTGCACTTCCCTCATGTGGGGTGCCATTTTCAACCTGGCGGTCGAGGGACTCGGCAAGTACACCGAGGCCGCTTCCGGAATATTCATGATGCTCGTCGTTGGTGGTGGTATCATGCCGTTCATCCAGGACTTCATCGCGAAGGGCGCTGGTTACATGAACAGCTACTGGCTCGTTATCGCCATGCTCTGCTACCTCCTCTACTACGCCTTGGTCGGTTGCAAGAATGTCAATAAGGACATTCCTGTCGACTAATAAATTGTCATGCCCGGCTTGTCCGGGCATCTTAATTTGATAGAATATGGAGAATTTTGATCAGAACCTAGTTATCGGTGTCGATGTGGGTGGACAGACGTCCAAGTGCGGTATTGTGGACACCCGTGGTACAGTGGTGGCTCAGACTGTCATCAGGACAGACAGCCATGACACAGTGGAACCTTATATCGCCGAACTGGCGGAGGCATTGAAGAAGCTCATCGCTGAGGTGGGCGCTGAAGGCAAAATCCGCGGTATCGGTGTGGGCGCTCCCAACGCGAACTATTACACAGGCGACATCGAGAACGCTGTTAATCTCTCATGGGGACGTTCCGGATCCATTCATTTCGCAGCCCTGCTGAAGGATGCCATGGGTGGGATACCTGTGACCCTGACCAATGACGCCAACGCTGCCGCCATGGGTGAGATGACCTATGGAGCAGCCAGGGGAATGAAGAATTTCATCATGATCACCCTGGGTACCGGAGTCGGAAGCGGTATTGTCATCAATGGTGAGATGGTTTACGGACATGATGGTTTCGCCGGCGAGCTCGGCCACACTACTCTTGTCCGCAATAACGGCCGTCTGTGCAATTGCGGCAAGAACGGATGTCTTGAGGCGTATTGCTCAGCTATCGGTATCGCCAGGACCGCTCGCGAGTGGCTTGACATGACGGATGAGCCTTCTCTTTTGAGAAAGCTTGACAAGATCACAGCCAAAGACATTTATGAGGCGGCTAAAGAAGGTGACGCTATCGCTTTGAAGCTATTTGACTACACGGGTACCATGCTCGGAATGGCATTCGCTGACTTTATCGAGTTCTCCTCTCCTGAGGCCATAGTCCTGTTCGGAGGTATGGCTAAGAGCAAGGAGTTCTTGACAGAGCCTATCGAGAGGTCGATGAACGCCAATGTCCTTCCTTTGTGGAGAGGTAAGGTCAAGTTGGTCTACTCAGCTCTCAAGGAGTCAGACGCCGCCATTCTCGGTGCTTCCGCGCTAGCTTGGTAGCATGCTTTTCAATTCCCTGACTTTCGGGATATTCCTTATTATAACCTACGTTCTTTACTGGACTTTTTTCAGAAAGAACGTAGGTTATAGGAATATCTTTCTCCTGATCGCGAGCTATTTCTTCTATGGGTGGTGGAATTGGAGACTTTTGCCATTGATCGCCGGAATCTCAGCGGTCGACTATTTCTCCGGAATGTCCATAAGAAAGAAGCAGGAGAGGGGAGAGAGCGGCAAGGGGACATTACTCATCGCTCTTCTCCTGAATCTCGGGGCATTGTGCTTTTTCAAGTATTTCAACTTTTTCGCCGCGAGCTTCGCGGCTGCTTTCGGATTCCTGTCCGGACATGGTTCCGGCTTCAATCCATTGGACATAGTCCTGCCGGTGGGTATCAGTTTCTATACCTTCCAGGGGTTGAGCTATGTTCTGGACATATATTACAAGAAGACAAATCCCACTAAGGATCCTATCGCCTTCTTCGCTTTCATCTCTTTCTTCCCCCAGTTGGTCGCCGGCCCGATCGAGAGATCCAGGGATTTGCTTCCTCAGTTCTCTGAGAAAAAGGAATTCAATTATGAGGAGGCTCGTTGGGGCTTGTTGATGATTGCTTTAGGCCTCTTCAAGAAGATGGTCATAGCGGACAGACTTGCTATCCTTGTCGATTCGGTCTATTCGGAACCTGCTGCTCATCAAGGGCTTACGGTAGTCGTGGCGATCCTTTTCTTCGCCTTCCAGTTGTATCTTGACTTCTCGGCATATTCACAGATCGCGATAGGTACGGCAAGACTCTTCGGTTTCCGTCTCCATGACAACTTCAAGCGACCGTATCTGGCCGTTTCTTTCAAGGAATTCTGGAAAAGATGGCATATCACCTTGACATCCTGGTTCATGGATTATCTGTACATCCCTCTGGGGGGCAACAGGAAAGGGAAGTTGAGGACCATACTGAATGTCATGATCGTTTTCGCCGTGAGTGGTCTCTGGCATGGGGCGTCATGGAATTTCGTGATCTGGGGATGCATCAACGGTCTGTTCCTCGTGCTCACCAGCAAGGTCTTCAATATGAGGCCGGAAGGCGCTTTCGCCAAGGTCATCTCCTGTTTGTCCGTGTTTCTCGTCTGGGCTCTATCGCTCGTGTTTTTCCGAGCCGCGACTTTCTCAGATGCCATGTCGGTTTTTTCCGGGTTGGGTTTCTCCGGGGCTGAGCTGATGAAGACCTGCGGGATGGGTGTGGCTGAGCTTCGTCTCTCAATCGTCCTGATTGTGGCCCTTGTGGTATTGGAAGTCCTCTCGGAAAGGAGTCAGAAGAGTCTTGAGAACAGGATGCTCTCTTTCCCCGCGGTTTTCCGCTGGGCCGTGTACATAGTTGTCGCTCTCTCCATCCTATATCTCGGCGTTTATGGAGCTAACGATAACTCATTCATTTATTTCCAATTCTGATGGCGATGAATAAACTCTATCTTAAAGCGGTTTTGTTCATGGCTATCATTGGGGCTGTCATCATCTCTGTTGATCAGTCGGGGATGTTCAATCCGGACATGACCAACTTCCATGAGAAGCTCCAATGGGATTCTTTCTACGATTTCACGAGGTCCAATGATGTGGATGTCCTTCTTGTGGGTAATTCGCATCTTTACACCGGGATTAACCCGAATCATCTTTCATGCGCTCTGGGGGCGAATTGTTTTATACTGGCTTCTCCCGGAACCACGATAACAGATTCTTATTACGCCCTGAAGGAGGGGCTGACGAAATGCGATCCCAAAGTCGTGGTTGTGGAGACTTATGGGATATCCTCCACCAGAGTTCGTGATCTGACCGGAGGGGATTTGACAAGTCAGTTCAGGAGTTTCTCCAGCAGGAAAAACATTCTTAAGAAGTTGGTTTCCACTCCAGTTTTGTTCTCTCCGGACAATTATCTTTCCGCTTGGTCATCATCTGTGCGGGGGCATGATATGATATTCAGGGATCCGGACCAGATTAAGAAGAATCTTGACGGGAAGAATGTTCCGGCAAAAAAGAAAGATTTGGAGTTAGGACGGTTCACCCGGTTCATTACAGGTATCTCGGATGCCACTGACAAAGAATATGACGAGAAAGGCGCTGTGGTGGACGGAAACGACTTCAAGGTCAACCGCGAGAATTTTGATTCTGTCAGAAAGATCCAGCGCTTGTGCGACAGGAAGGGAATACGGGTTGTCTTCCTGACCCTTCCGATGTATCACAAGCACGTTGAGAATTATTCCACTTGGCACACCATCATCTCCAGGGTGATTGGCCTGGGATATGATTACCTTGACCTTCAAGAGCCCTATGACCATGAGGTGTTCACTAAGGAGTGCTTTGAGGACACCCGCAATGCTAATCAGCATATGACCGCGCAAGGGGCTTTCATGGCTGATTATAAACTGGCGTCTTTCCTCGTCGATAAAATCCAGGTTGACCTTCCACACAGGTATCAGTCCGAGGATTGGCATCGTCTTTTCTATGGAGAGAACGGTTACCTTGAGAATTATCCCCTGGATCCGAATGATAACAGGAATTTCCCGCTGTCAGGTAAGGCGAATGTTGGAGGGATAAGTATTCTGAACTGTGCGTTTGTGCCTTATGACGATGGGTCACAAGTCTTCATGAGGATTGATAAGCGTACAGATCCAGCCCTATTGCGGAATGGACTGGAGTTGTATGTGAATCTTGAGATGAGAGACGGGCGAGTAGAGCGCTACAAGATCCCTGTACGAAAGATAAAAGGCGTAGAACCTCTTCGTAATCAAGTCTTAGAGTCTAACGTGTTGCCAATCACGGGTGTCAAGTCAGCGAGTCTTTCCGGGATCGCCAGGCTTGTTGACTAAGATGTTATTCTTGAGTTCGGGCATCCAGGATTCTTTTCCCGCATTGATCTGAAGCATGGCGTGAGTCGCCCCGCAGAAAATATTATCACTGATTATGAAATTCTCAGAAGGATTGTTGACAGTCCAGCTTTTGATGTGGGCTGGAGTCTCCTTGTCTGGTCGCTGCCGTCCCCATCCGTAACCCGACCTTAGGCATATATTGTCCCGGAAAGAGATGTTCCTCATCATGCGCTCCACAGTGTCAGAATCTTGGAGGAAGTACTCTATTGAATAAACGCAATCCTCGATTAAGTTCTGGGAATATGTGACATTCTCCATCACACAGGCTTCTGTCTGGGTTTTCGAGTACTGATGGGTGATGCCGGCGTCATAACACTGATAAACCCAGCAATTCCTGATGTCGTATCTCCCGCACCCACCGTAAATCTCAACTCCATTGCCGAAACGCACCGGCTTGTTATCCTTGTAATATTGGAGGGAGCCTCCTATCCATCCTATCTCGCAGTTGGTCACGATAAGACTCTCGTTGGTTCCGCTTCCTATTCCGTGGGTGCCGATATGGCGGATGTGGATGTTATCAATCGTGACATTGTTTACCGCCCTGAAGCCATGGCCATACACATTAAACTCTATGTCTGAGAACCGTTTCGATGGGTTCCCCTTTTTTGATCGCAGGTAGAGTTTGTCACCTAAATGGACATAATACAGGTCGTTTTTCAGATCCTCTAGTTTGAATACTTTCTGGGCAGAGTCTTTCCCGTCCAGCACAACAGCCCCCACATCTCCTTTGAAAGCAAGGCTATAGACATAGACATCAGGAGTGTCCGTGGCGTCCCAATGACCTTCACGGGCGCCGTTGCAAGGCGACCCGTCAAGGATGGGTTTCGGACCCGTGCCATATGCGGAATAAGTGACACCGGGGCGAGTGATAACCATCGCCGAACCGTCAGGGATCAATCTCCGCCATACATCTCCACGGCGGAAAAGAACGGCATCTCCTGGGACGAGGTCGAGGGAATTAACCTTTTCGAGGGTCTGGATAGGCTTATCTGCGGACAGACCATCGTTCTTGTCATTCCCGGACGTGCTGACAAAATAGCATTTGCCGAATCTGAATCGCTCAGGAATAATAGTGTTAGGGGAATTCAGAATGGCCATTCTTCTTGCTTCCGCCATGGCGGGAATGTCTTTTCCCGGCATGTCCAAACGCTCGTAGTATGGAAGGCGGCTTATCGGAACTTGCGTCAGGTTCAAAACCTTAGGGCCCTTGAATATCTTTCCGGTGTCATCCCGCCATTTACCGGCAGGAAGGTACACGGTCTTGGAATCATCCTCATCCATAACCGGTGCCACAAGATATTTATCTCCTAGCATAAACTGTCCGTCCACCTTCTCATAGCCTTGGCCCGGGAACTCATATTCCATCCCACGGACGATTGGCTCTCCGGTTGAGGATGCGTGATGAACCAGCTCCATGATGTAAGGGGCGAAGTCGGTATGTAGGCGGGCGAAGTCTTTACAGATCTCGCATTCCTCTTCTGTCAAGACACGCCAGGGAGCCGCGCTGAATTGCATCACCGGCATGAGAGCTTGAATCTGGCAGGAACGTATGAACAGTTTGTGGGAAAAGTCCTTGCCTGGCTTGAAACTCGAATCAAGGCCGCCCCCAATCATGTCAGGGAAGGCATAAGGGTAGCCACACAGGCCTGAGAGGACTATATTGGGAATGATGGTTTTAAGCTCTTTCCAACTGTGACCGATGTCATGAAGGCGCAAAACGATTGGAAGGCCACCGGTCTTGAAACCGGCCCGGAACTCGTTGTAAGGGAAATCCTCACCCACGAGGTTGAAGGCTGTCGAGAAATCCACAGCCTCCATCCAGTCTTCACTGAAAGCGGCTTGGCCGCGGAAATATTCCGGATTACCACCGTCAAACTTGAAGCCGTCGATGTGGAATCGTTTAGCGAAAGAGTCGAGCTCATCGGAGAATTTCCGGCGTATCACAGGTGATGTCAGATCCATGGTGACACTGATTCCGTTCCACCACCATACCAATGCGGCATCGTGGGGATTTCGCTTGTCGCGGACCAGGATATTTTGCGCTGTGGGCTTGTAGCTCACATACTCCGGCCTGCTATCCGCTGAAAGGAAATATGAGCACCACAACATTGATTTGTAGCCATATCCATGGATTTTGTCAAATAGTCTCGTGGCATCGGGAAAAGTGTCCGGATTGAAATCACGTTTCCCGTGATAAATCTGCCACCCTCCATCTATTGTTATCACCCCGCACGGGAATCCACTCGCGGCGATAGCGTCGACATAATCCTCGGCATTCTTCTGGTTGATCCCGAAAACAGCGGATTCAATCCAATTGTTGAACTGGGGCTTGGTGAACAGCAGTTCCGCAGGCTCGCGCCCATCGAAAGGAAAATGAGTAGCCGAGGCGGCTAAATATGCGTCTTTCAATGATTTCCCGGCATTCACGGGCTCTATTTTCCCGTCCTTGGAATATATTCTAAGAACCCCGTCCTTGAAGCTGAAAGCGAAAGGGCGGTCACTCCAAATGTACCTGCCTTTGTTTGACAGGAGGAGTGGAACGGTGAAGCCGCCGGTACTGGCGAGAGAAAGGTCATACGGTCCCTCGTCGCTCTTCGGTTCTTGAAACGCTAGATAGTTGTCACCGGCATCGAAATCCGAGAAAGGTTGTACATAACCTTTGTTTATGACAGCCCCCCACCACATCTCTCCGGGGAGAGGAGTAACCTCAGTGGTGGTCTGCGCCCACGCCGTCATAGGAAGGAGCGCCAAAAAGAGAATAAACAACCTGCGCATATCGATTATTGTAGTATAGTCTTAAGATAAGGACCGGTCACCGAGTTGGGATTATCGGCCAGTTCCTCAGGAGTGCCCTGGGCTACTATCCTGCCTCCTCCCTGACCTCCGTCCGGGCCTAGATCGAAGATATAGTCCACGCTTTTGAGGATATCCAGGTTGTGCTCGATGATTATCACGGTGTTACCTTGATCGACAATCTCCTGGAGGACCTGCAGGAGGACTTTTATGTCCTCAAAATGCAATCCTGTGGTAGGCTCGTCAAGGATGTATAGTGTGTTGCCGGTGGCTTTGCGGAAGAGTTCGGCGGCGAGCTTCATCCTCTGGCTCTCGCCTCCGGAAAGGGTAACCGCGCTTTGGCCCAGATGGACATATCCCAAACCCACATCGACCAGCGCTTTCAGCTTCCTCGCGATGGACGGGATCGGCTTGAAAAACTCATAAGCCTCGCTGATGGGCATCTCCAGGACATCGTTGATGTTCTTTCCTTTGTAATGGACGGCCAGGGTGTCTTCCTTGTATCTTCTTCCCCTGCACTCGTCGCATACCACATTGACGGACGGCAGGAAGTTCATCTCGATGACCTTGATTCCGGCTCCGTTGCAGGCCTCGCAGCGTCCTCCAGGCACGTTGAAGGAGAACCTTCCGGCCTTGAATCCTCTAACCTTGGCGTCCGGGGTGTCCTCAAAGAGGTTGCGGATGTCTCCCATCACTCCGGTGAATGTCGCAGGGTTGGATCTGGGTGAGCGCCCGATAGGACTTTGGTCTATCTCAATCAGTTTGTCAATATTCTTTATGCCTTCTATCGTCCCGTAGGGGAGTGGACGGAGCTTCGCCCGGTGGATCTTATTCTTCAGGATAGGCATCAAAGTCTCATTGATAAGCGAGGACTTACCGCTTCCGCTGACGCCGGCTACTCCGATGAGACAGCCCAAAGGGAATGTCACGTCGACATTCTTGAGATTGTTCCCCCGGGCTCCGGTCAGTCTCAATGTCAGCCCATTACCCTTCCTGCGTATGCGTGGGATCTCGATCTCCCTCCTACCTTGAAGATACTCAAGAGTGAGCGAATCTCCGAACACGCAATGCTTGGCGGTGGACTTGTCGACCGAAGAGGGTATTCTGCCACTCTTGGGAGAAAAATCCAGCAATGCCTGCAATGGAGCGTTCAAGCATATCCTTCCTCCTTTCTCTCCGGCTCCGGGGCCGACATCTACCAGCCAGTCGGCACTCATCATGGTCTCCAGATCATGTTCAACGACCATTACCGAGTTGCCCTCATCCCTTAGCTCCTTGAGAGAAGTTATCAATTTCCGGTTGTCTCTTTGATGGAGTCCTATGGACGGTTCGTCAAGAATATAAAGAACTCCGACAAGTTTGGATCCTATCTGGGTGGCGAGCCTGATTCTCTGACTCTCACCTCCAGAGAGCGACCCTGTGGGACGGTCTAGTGAGAGATAGTCCAAACCGACATCCAACATGAACCGCACCCTCTCTTCGAGTTCCTTAAGGATGTCTCTAGCGATGTTGTTCTCTCTCGCGGAAAGTTTTCCGGGAAGTGAAGAAAGCCACTCTCTCAGTTCTGTCATCTCCAGGCTGGCGACTTCAGAGATGGTCTTCCCGTCAATCTTGAAACAATTTGTGTTCTGGTTAAGGCGGGTTCCATGGCAAACAGGGCACACGATCTTATCATCTATGTCCTCCACCACGCCATCGAAAGAGACCATCTCGGATAGGTTGCCCTCGCCGATCCGGAACATCTCCTCACTTCCGAAAATGATGTGTGAGATAGCTTCATCAGGGATGGTAGCTATAGGGTCGTAAAGCGAGAAATTATATTTGCGCGCTATCGAACGTATGATGGCGAATTTCTTGGTCTCCCTGACTTTACCCAAGGGAATGATTCCTCCATCCGCTATTGAAAGGCTCCTGTCAGGAATAATAGAGTCCATATTCACATCCACAATCATTCCAAGTCCTTTGCAGTGGGGGCAATATCCCTCGGGGGAATTGAATGAGAATGAATGGGGGGCGGGTTCTTGCAAGGAGAGACCGGAATCGGGATCAACCAGGTGTTTGGAGAAATGGCGCAAGGTATCATCGCCACTCTCGAGCATGGCTATGGATCCTTTTCCGATGTTAAGGGCCGTCATAACTGAGTCCCTGACCCTTTTAGTGTCCCCTTCGGCGGGTTTGAGCTTGTCGACTACCAGCTCTATGAAATGGCCTTTATACCTGTCAAGAGTATCCATCTCGCTAAGCGGATGAATCTCCCCGTCAACCCTGACCTCGGTATAACCCCTCCGGCGGAGTTGGTCGAAAAGCTCCTTGTAATGCCCCTTACGGCCTCTGACCAGCGGAGCGAGCAGGTAGCATCTCTTCCCTTTATAACCATCCATTATAAGGTCGACAATCTGCTCGTCGGTGTACCTTACCATCTCCTTGCCAGTAACCGGGGAATATGCCCTGGAGGCCCTGGCGTAAAGGAGTCGTAGGAAGTCGAATATCTCAGTGATGGTGCCCACAGTAGAGCGGGGGTTGTTGCCGGTCGTCTTTTGCTCGATGGCGATGATGGGGCTGAGACCGTCGATGCTCTCAACCTCAGGTTTCTCGAGTATACCCATGAAGTGTTTGGCGTACGTGGACAAAGTGTCCATGTACCGCCTCTGGCCTTCGGCGTAGATAGTGTCAAAAGCCAAGGATGATTTCCCGCTTCCGCTCAAGCCGGTCACAACGACAAACTCGTTTCTCGGGATGTCGACATTGACACCAGCCAGATTGTGAGCCTCCGCTTTTCGTATCTCGATATATTCCTTCTTGTTCTCGCTCATTATACGCGAAGTTAGGTGAATTTTACGATAATTTCAGTAAATTTGTAGGAATGGATCGTATTAATATCAAGTCTTTTCACTTCAATCCTTTTCGGGAGAATTGCTATCTCGTCTGGGATGAGGGACTAGATTGTGTCATAATTGATCCGGGTTGTTACGAGACTTCCGAGTTCTCTGCCCTCAAAGGGATCATTGCCACTGAGAAATTGTCACCGAAAGCCATTTGGCTGACTCATGGTCATTTTGACCACATTTTCGGAGTCGCCGAGCTGAGTAGGGAGTATTCCGTTCCGGTGTACCTTTCCCCAGAGGACAGTATCACTCTCGGGGGCAATAATGACGTCACACTCAGTTTCGGGCTAAAACGGCCAGACCTGTCTTTTGTGACGAAGGAACTTGTTGATGGACAGATCCTTCGCTTCGCCAAGGATGACAAGGCCTCCTTCCAGGTGATAGCTACCCCTGGCCACACTCCCGGTTGCGTGTGTTTCTACTGCGAGGCCTCCAAGACGCTTTTCAGTGGGGATACTCTTTTCGCAGGGTCGATAGGCCGCACGGATCTCAAGGGTGGAGACTATGACAAGGAGATAGTCAGCGTGATGGAGAAGCTGATGGTCCTCCCCGGGGATGTGGAGGTCTATCCGGGACACGGTCCTGCGACATCTATCGCTGAGGAGAGGACCACCAATCCTTTCCTCCAGCCATTCAACGAGCCTTGGGAGAATGATACAGACCTTTATTAGATTGAATATATGCACATTGGTATAGCGGGAAATATCGGCAGCGGAAAGACCACCCTCACCAGGATGCTCGCCAAACACTATGGATGGACTCCAAAATATGAGTCTGTCACGTACAACCCGTATCTCGAGGACTACTATAAAGACATTCCCCGGTGGTCTTACAACCTCGAGACATATTTCCTGGCCCAGCGTTTCAAGGATGTGCTGGAAATCTCGAAGAGCAAGGATGTAATCATCCAGGACAGGACTCTCTATGAGGGCGTCTACATTTTCGTGGCCAACAACTACGCCATGGGCAACCTCTCTAAGAGGGACTATGAGACATATATGGATCTTTTCGGGGTAATGTCCTCGATGGCGGGGATGCCCGATCTTCTTATATACCTGAAATGCTCCATTCCCCATCTTGTCGCCCAGATACAGAAAAGAGGACGGGATTACGAGCAGACCATAGGACTTGATTACCTCGCCGGTCTGAACGAGCGCTACGACAAGTGGATAGCTGAGTATAAGGGTAAGGTGCTCACGATTGAGACCGACAATCTCGATTTCGAGAGCCGTCCCGAGGATTTTGAATATATCACGGACAAGATAGATGCCGGGCTTTACGGCTTGTTCCCAATGGAGAAATAACTAAAAATCATAAAGATATGCATATCGCGGTAGCAGGTAACATAGGAAGTGGCAAGACCACGCTGACCAAGATGCTCGCGGCCCATTACGGCTGGACTCCCAAATTCGAGTCAGTTGATTTCAACCCCTATCTGGCGGATTTCTACGCCGACATGGAGCGTTGGTCTTTCAACCTCCAGATTTATTTCCTGAACAAGAGGTTTAAGGACGTGGTGGACATCTCCCGCTGCGACGACGTCATCATCCAGGACAGGACCATTTATGAGGACGCGAGAATTTTCGCTCCCAATCTTCATTCCATGGGTCTTATGAGCACAAGGGATTTCGAGAATTACTCGGATCTTTTCGACCTCATGATGTCACTCGTGAGCAAGCCGGATCTTTTGATTTATCTGCGTTCAACAATTCCCAACCTTGTCGCCCAGATCCAGAAGAGAGGTCGTGACTACGAGAGCAGCATCAGGATCGACTACCTCACGGGTCTCAACAAGCGTTATGAGGATTGGATCAAGGAATATGACGGTCATCTTCTGATTGTCAATGTGGATGAGATCAAGTTCGAGAACCGTCCTGAGGATTTCCAGGTCATCACGGACAGGATTGACGCCGAGTTGTTCGGCCTCTTCCCTGAAGTCCATCATATTGATGAATAGGGTTTTAATATACTTTTTGTCATTTTCGCTTATCTTTCTCACGGCCGCATGCGGTCGTGAGAAAGATCCTGTTGAAGACGTGGAGGATGTCATCCCCGATCCGGTCACAAATGTGTCCTTCGCGAAAGGTGCCGACATAAGCTGGGCCTCTGAGATGGAGCGAGGCGGTATATCTTTCAAGGATGACAAAGGTGGCTCGGACATATTCCAGGTCCTCAAGAATTCCGGAATGAATTCCGTGCGGTTCCGGGTTTGGGTCAATCCCTATGATCAAAACGGGTGGAGTGGTCAGGATGATGTCGTGAATATGGCCAAGAGGGCCAGGAACGCCGGGATGGCGATAATGATTGACTTTCACTACAGCGACATATTCGCGGATCCTGGCAGGCAGACAATTCCCTCTTCATGGGCTTCGTATTCCAAAGATGTCTCGAAGGTGGCCTCCGCCGTCTCTTCCCACACGGTGACGTTTTTGAACGCCTTGAAGTCGGCTGGAGTTGTCCCGGCGTGGGTGCAGGTCGGAAACGAGACCGACAACGGGATGGTCTGGGACGCCGGTAAGATTGACTGGAACAAAAGCGGCTCAGCCCGCTACTCAGACTATGTGAAGGTCAGCAACGCTGGCTATGACGCTGTGAAACAAGTGTTCCCCAGCGCTCCAGTTATTGTTCACATCTCCGATGCTTACAAAGCGGGAGACTATGATGGTTGGTTTTTCAAGGAGTTCAAGGAGGCTGGTGGCAAATTCGACATCATTGGTCTCTCACATTATCCTATGACTGATGTGAAGATTGATGGCCAGAAAGCCACTTGGCAGCAATTGAATTCAAAGGCCATCTCTTCGATTAAGACTCTCGCCGCCAAGAATTCCTGCAAGGTCATGGTCTGTGAGGTGGGAGTCCGCCCTACATCCTCGGAGGCGGGAGCATGCCTGAAATCTTTTATCGACTCCGTCAAAGGCTTAGGTTCTAATGTCTGCGCTGGGGTCTTGTATTGGGAGCCGGAAGTTGACGGAAAGTGGAAACCCGCCATCTACAGCAAGGCTGGGCTTGTCTGCAACGGGTGGAACGCTTACGACATGGGTGCCTTCACGAGTAGCGGGAGTGTGTTCTCACCGGTCACTTCAATTCTCGGTGCCTTTTCCAATTAGACGAATCTTAACAATTATCAGATATGAAAAAAGCGATTATCTATCTCTGTGTGGCTCTATTGCCGCTCGTGTGCGCTTCTTGCGCGAAAAAGAACACCTTCTCCGGTCGCTTCGACGACTTGGCGGGTGATTCATTGCTTGTCGAGGTGTTGAATATTCACGATATGAGGGAACCTCTTTCCTCGATGGTCATTCCGGCTCCGGGCGGAAAGTTCTCCTTCCAAGTGACTGATTCCGTGGCCCGTGGAATATTGATTTATCTTCCGAATGACAGACGTGGCAGTCAATATGGCACGACTTCTTTCATTTATGTGCCTGGGGAGCATGCCAAGATAACTGGAACTCTTGCTAAACCGGTCTTCGACGGCAGTGAGTATTATAAAGACAAGAAGGTTTATGACGCCATGTGCCGTGAGGATTTGGATAAGATCGATGCCATCGGAGAGGAGTACAAAGCCGCTGTCGCGGAGAGTGACCAGGCTAAAGCCGATTCTTTGACAGAGGTGTTCTCACAGGTTAATGACCATATCACCGAGGTGGCTAAAGAGTTCGTCAGGACCCATCCGAATAGCCAGTATTCAGCTTCCATTATAGGGAAGACAGTAGGAGATGACGGCAAAGACGCTCTTGAACTCCTCGCTCTCCTTCCTGATGATGTCAAGAATGGTCCCCTCAAGTCAATTGTCGACCAGACCGAGCAAAGAGCAAGGGCTGCTTTTGAGAGGTCAGAAGCTGCCAAGAAGGTCCAGGACAACATGCAGGCTCCTGACTTTACCCTCAAGAACGAGAAGGGCGAGGACTTCACCCTGTCATCCCTCTACAATCAGGGCAAGTACATCATCCTCGATTTCTGGGGAGAGTGGTGCTACTGGTGCAAGAAAGGCATTCCGGACATGAAGCAGCTCTACAAGGATGCCAAGGGCAAGATCGAGATCCTCAGCATCGACTGCAGGGACACCGAGGACGTGTGGAAGAAAGCCATAAAGGAACATGAGCTTCCTTGGCTGCATGTGTATAATCCCGGAAATGAGAAGATTGATGTCTCTACGACATACGCCATCCAGGGTTATCCCACCAAGATCATCCTCAATCCCGACGGAATGATCAACAAGACCATCGTAGGTGAGGATCCTGAGTTCTATGATTATGTCAAGAGCTTGATTAAGAAATAAATCAGCCGATAACAGCGCCGTTTGAGACGGCTTCACTCGGGGTGACGAGACGCATGGTTCCGTCACCCTGTTTTGCCATCAGGATCATTCCCTTGGACTCGATGCCTCGGATCATCCTGGGCTTGAGGTTGGCCAGGATGCAGATCTGCTTTCCGAGCATGTCTTCAGGGGAATAGTACTCGGCTATGCCCGAGACTATTGTCCTTTGGTCAATTCCGGTGTCAATCGTGAGTTTGAGGAGCTTGTCAGTCTTGGGAACCCGCTCAGCCTCAAGCACTGTGGCGGTGCGGATGTCCATGGCTCCAAAGTCCTCAAAGGTGACCTCAGGCTTCTGAGGCTCGACCTTATTGGCGGCTTCCTCAGCTTCAGCGGCTTTGGCGGCAGCCTCGTTGGCGGCCTTTGTGGCGTTCAGTTTGGCGATCTGGGCGTCGATGACATTGTCCTCGATCTTGCTGAACAGAAGGACGGCCTCTCCAAGCTCATGTCCTACCGGCAGTATATCTCCACGTCCCAAGTCATCCCATGTCAGCAGCGGACATTCAGCCGAGTTGGCCGGACAGCCGCTCGAGCACGGCCGCGTCCATCCTCGCTCCGCTGCGGCTGAGTACGGCCTAAGCTCGACGGCTGCTCCGGCCTCAGGCTCGAGCGGCTGTCCGGCCGTATGTAGAGCGCGGCATTCGCCAGGCCTGTAGAAGTTCACCGTCGGCTCACCTTCGCCGGAGCGATGATCGAACCCAGCGTCTAAACCAACCTTCAGGATCCCTCTAAGCTTCTCAGCCGAGAACGGAGTGAAAGGCTCGAAAGCGATGGCGAGATTGGCGCATATCTGGAGCGAGGTGTAGAGGATCGAAGCGGTGCGGTCCATGTCGGTCTTCGCGACTTTCCAAGGCTCGGTGTCGGAGATGTACTTGTTGCCTATTCGGGCTATGTTCATGGCGTCTTTAAGAGCCTCCCTGAAATGGAAGCCTTCAAGATTGGCCTCAAGGCTGCGGCGAAGCTCGGGAAGCTGCGAAAGTGTCTCAGCATCAATGGCTTCCGGTTTTAGGTTCTCAGGAACCTTGCCTCCGAAATATTTTTGTGTCAGGACAACCGCCCTGTTGACGAAATTGCCCAGGATGGCCACCAGCTCGCTGTTGTTCCTCTGCTGGAAGTCCTTCCATGTGAAGTCATTATCCTTTGTCTCGGGAGCATTGGCGCAGAGAACGTAACGAAGGGTGTCCTCCTGGCCCGGGAAGTCGTCGACATATTCATTGAGCCAGACAGCCCAGTTGCGAGAGGTCGAGATCTTGTCGCTCTCGAGGTTGAGGAACTCATTTGAGGGCACATTATCCGGAAGGATGTAGTTTTCGCGCGCCTTCAGCATCGAGGGGAATACGATGCAATGGAAGACGATGTTGTCCTTTCCGATGAAATGTATGAGACGGGTGTCCTCATCCTTCCACCATTTCTCCCAGCTCTGAGGCAGAAGCTCTTGAGTATTAGATATATAACCTATCGGAGCATCAAACCAGACATAAAGAACCTTGCCCTCAGCGCCCTCAACCGGCACGGGTACTCCCCAGTCCAGGTCGCGGCTGACGGCCCTCGGCTGAAGTCCACCATCCAGCCATGATTTGCACTGGCCGTAGACATTTGATCTCCACTCCTTGTGGTTCTCGAGAATCCAGTCACGGAGCCATGGCTCATACTGGTCCAGAGGAAGATACCAGTGGGTGGTCTTTTTCTTTATCGGCTCGGCGCCGCTTAGTTTGGACTTCGGGTTGAGGAGTTCCTCAGGGCTCAGGGTGCTACCGCATTTCTCGCACTGGTCGCCATAGGCGTTCGGATTGCCGCATTTGGGACAGGTGCCGACGATGTACCTGTCGGCCAGGAAGGTCTTGGCCTCAGGGTCATAGTATTGCTCGCTTTCCTTGGTGATGAACTTGCCTTTGTCGTAGAGCTCACGGAAGAACTCGGACGCGTTCTTGTGATGCACCTTGGAAGTGGTGCGGGAATATATGTCGAAATTGATACCCAGTCTTGTGAACGAGTCCTTTATGATGCCGTGGTACTTGTCCACGATATCTTGCGGAGTCACACCATTCGCCCTCGCCTTGATGGTAATGGGCACGCCATGCTCGTCTGAGCCGCAGATGAAAAGGACATCCTCGCCCTTCATCCTCTTGTATCTCACGAATATGTCAGCAGGCACATAGACTCCGGCCAAATGGCCAATATGCACGGGGCCGTTGGCGTACGGCAGCGCGCATGTCACAAGCGTTCTCTTGAAACTCTTCTCCATAAATGATGATTAAAGACTCGCAAAGTTAGCAAATTCCCTATTATTTTTCCCGTCCGAGGCGAACTTTGACGGTTTTGATGGCCTTGCGCAGATTAACGAGACTCTTCAATATCTCCATCTCATGGTCCTGGTCTTCGTTGTCCTGGGCTTCTTTTAGATCTTCCTTAAGGGAATGCTCTTTGTCCTCGAGGCGGCATGCCTGGAAAACGAGGATTGACTTGGGAACGAATTTCGTCAGCCATGACCCCTTCGACATCATTGCGTCGCGGAGATTCTTGATGGACAATTCATACCTCTCTTCTGTCGAGAGTTGAGCCGCAACGAAGGCGACAGTCCTGTCCTCTCCGTCCAGGAGATGTCTCACGATGTCATTCTGGGAATATCCATTATAATACTCTTCAGAATAGGCGTCATAGGTGTCTTGGTAGGCTTTGTTGGCGAATACGGTACCGTCCGCCTCTACCGCTTGGCTGATGAACTCGAATACGGTCTGGACATCTTCCTCATCCTCTGAATAGAACTCCGAGTCGCTCTGGAACTCAAGGTCGGTTGTGCCATAAGTCAGGATGAAACTCAGCAGATCCCGCTCCGCCTTCGCCATGATCGGGTTTGTTTCCAGTGACGATAGATCGTCACTGGAAACAAACGTCAACCCCCCTTGCCCCCTAGGGGGACTGAGGGGCGTTCCCCTCAGACTCCCTGCGTCGCTTCGCTCCGAATCTTTCAGGTCCGGAGCAGCCGTCGAGCTTAGGCCGTACTCAGCCGCAGCGGAGCGAGGATGGACGCGGCCGGGCTCGAGCGGCTGTCCGGACTGGGTCAAGAGTTTCGTCCTTGTCAAGCCGACCCTATCCTCCAGGACGGTCCTCCGGATGTCGAACTTGCGGCTGAGGAAGTCGATATAAGTCTCCCTTTTGACTCCGTCCGGAATCTGGGCCACAGTGTCGGCTATCTCATTTATCGCATCAGCGCGTCGGAGAGGATCATTCTCCGTGTTCCGCAGCAGAAGGGAACTTTGGAAGTCCACGAAATCCTGCTCGTTCTCAGAGATAAAGTCCTCCACTTCCTCCAATGTATGCTTTCTGGCGTAAGAGTCAGGGTCATCTCCATCAGGGATCAACACGACTTTGACGTTCATTCCTTGTCGGAGGAACATGTCGATACCTCTTAAGGCAGCCTTGACACCGGCCTCGTCACCGTCATACATGATAGTGACGTTCTTGGTGAAACGCCCGATGAGGCGGATCTGCCCGTCGGTCAACGCGGTACCGCTGGAAGCCACCACGTTGGTGATTCCCAGCTGATGCATGGAGAGAACGTCCAAGTATCCCTCGACCAGGAAGCACTTGTCTTTCTTGGCCATCTCACCCTTCGCGAACCATATTCCGTACAATGACTGGTTCTTGACGTATATGGCGCTCTCCTTGGAGTTTACGTATTTGGCGTAGGGTTTCCCTTCCTCTTTTGATTTTAGTGTCCTGGCTCCGAAGCCTATAATCCTGCCGCTGATTGAATGGATAGGGAAGGTGACCCTCTCGACAAACCTGTCATGGAGATCTGGCTTGTCGTCGTATTTTGCGCAAAGTCCTGTCTCGAGGAGATACTCATCCTTATATCCTTTCGCCTTGGCTGCGTCTGTAAAGGCATGGCGGTCGGACGGAGCCCATCCCAGACCATATTTCGAGATAGTGGCATCCTCCAGACCCCGGGTGTGGAAATAATTGAGTCCCACGGCTTTGCCCTCTCCTTTCGAGAGCTGCTCCTTGAAGAATTCCTCGGCGAACTCAGAGACGAGGTAAAGGCTTTCGTTTCTCTGGCGCGCGGCCAGTTCCTCGGCGCTCTGCTCTTCCTCGACCACCTCTATATTATATTTCTTGGCCAGGTATCTCAGGGCATCCGGATAGGACATGTGCTCATGATCCATCACGAAACCCACGGCGGATCCTCCTTTGTGGCAACCGAAGCAGTAGTATATTCCTCTAGCTGGAACGACATGGAAGGAAGGGGTCTTCTCGTTGTGGAATGGACAACAACCCCACCATTCCGCCCCGCGCTTCTTCAGCGAGACGAAATCGGCCACCACTTCCTCTACTTGTGCGGTGTCCAGGATCTTCTGTACCGTGTCACGCGGGATCATGCTCAATTCATGTCGTCCTGGTCCTCAGGCTCTTCTATCTTCTCGTAGGTGACTTCTTTGGCGTCAGCCAGGCTTGTCGATCCGGTCTCTCGGACGTTAGGCCCCGAAGGCATCTCGGCTCGTCTGATCTCGAATTCCTCCCTGGCTTTCTGCATCCGGAAAGCGGAGATCAGCTCTGCCACTCCATAAACGATCAGAAGGCATCCAGCTATGATGCTCATCACATTGATAGTGAATGGGTTGAATAGTAGGAAAGCGCCTCCCACGACAGCCAGGACAGAGAGCAGAAGGGAGGAGAATCCCGCTCCCAGAAGGCTCATTGCTCCGGCCAAAGCTATTAGTTGAAGACCTCCGAATAGGATGAGGACGATGCCGATGGCATATACGATCACTCCTGCTATCCATTGCGGGTTGAAGAACAACAGAAGGCCGAGCGCGATGTCCAGTCCAGCGTTAATCAGAAGCAGCTGGTAAACACCATTCTCCTTGCTTTTCACCAATCCGTAAATCAGAGAGGCGATACCCGCCACGACAAGCAGTATCGCTATGATCTTCACAACCAAAGCGGGTGCGTTGCCTCCGAAGGCCATCACCAGTCCTATTCCTATGGCAGCGACCGCTCTTGTGACGCTGTCGAACTTTGTTTTATATCCCAGGGTAATCATAAACACAAAATTAATAAAAAAACGCTATATTCGTGAATATGTTTTTCGACACACACAACCATAGCCAATTTTCTTTTGACGGAGGCGCGACCACAGTAGAAAAAAGCGTTAAAGCGGCGGTTGACAAAGGTTTTGGAGGGATTTGTTTCACCGACCATTGCGATTACTTTGTCCCCAAGATGAAAGAGGAATTCGAGCCGATAGTCTGCGAGGTTTTTGACGTGAAAGCCCAGCAGGCGGAGATCGACCGGGTCAGCGGCCTTGTGGCCGATGGAGCTTATGGCAGGGCGGCGGCGAAGAAGTTCAAGGTTCTCAAGGGGATAGAGATAGGCCTTTATGAGGATAGCCGTGAGCTCAACAAGAACATCCTGGCCGCGCAGTCATTCGACCAGGTCATCGCCTCTGTACATTATCTCGAGGACACTGATCCCTATTTCGGGCCATACTACAAGGGCAAGAATTGGAAGGAAGCCTATGGCCGTTATCTTGAGACACTGCTGCGCGAGATGAGGAAGCTGGGCGATTTTGACATCATGGGTCATTTCGACTATATTGTCCGTTACGCCCCTTATCCTAAAGAGAGTATCCAGTACAGGGATTTCCCGGGCCTTATTGATGAGATATTGAAATATCTGATAGAGAACGGCAAAGGGCTTGAGATCAACACCAAGACATATAAGCAGTATGGACTCAGGACCCCGGAGCTTGACCGGGACATCCTGATCAGGTACATGGAGCTTGGAGGGGACATCATTTGCCTGGGCTCCGATTCTCACAAGCCAGAACAGGTTGGGACGAAGTTCGAGTATTTCGCCCAGTATGTGAAAATGTTCGGTTTCAGGCGGCTGGGGCATTTTGAGAACCGCCGTCTTAAGATGGTGACGATTTAGGACGCGACCTCGCAGAGGAACTTGATCCTGACAAGCCTTATCTCCAACTCGTCATAATCCGGCTCCAGGGCAGCCCGGGCCTCCTCGAGGGAATCGGATGACGCCTCGTTCTTGAAGTAATCGAATATCTCTTCGACGATGTCATCGTCGATCACTTGACGGATATAATAGTTGAGGTCCAACTTTGTGCCCGTGGAGACAATCCCCTCGATGTCTTCGATCAATTTATCCATGTCCATGCTCCTGGCGTCCGCTATGTCCTCAAGTGAAAGCTTGCGGTCCACGCTTTGGATAATGAATATCTTGTCCGCCGACTTTGTCGGGGCGGACTTGACCACGAACTCCGCCGGCCTTGTGATGTCATTCTCCTCAACATAGGCCTTGATCAACTCGATGAACTCCTTGCCATATTTCCTGGCCTTCCCTTCACCTACACCCTGGCAGCTATGCAACTCGTTGAACGTGATTGGATACAGTATTGACATGTCTTCCAAGGCAGGATCGCCGAAAATGATCCAAGGCTGCAAATTCAGCCTCTTGGACATGTCTTTCCTCAGGTTCTTCAGCATAGACAGCAAGACCGGATCTCCACCGCCGCCTCTCATGGCGGCCTTGTCTGAGGCGGCATCATCGTCGTCATCATCGCTGTCCTTGCCCACGAAGACACGGTCTTCCACAAGCCTGATCTCCCACGGGTTCGAGTAAAACTCCTCTCCCTTCTCAGTCACATAGATAAGGCCATATGACTCAATCTCTTTGCCCAGAAGATGGAGAAGAAGCCCCTGGTGGATGACAGCGCTCCAGAATCTGTCGCTATGGTCTTTGCCTTCCCCGAACAGAGGAAGGGTGTCATGCTTGTATGATTTCACCATCGCATTGGACCGTCCCGACAGGACCATGGCCAAATGCTCTATCTTGAAGTGCTCCGGCAGGGATTTGATAAGCCTGATCGCCAGGCACATCTCCTTGCGTCCGTCAAAGGTGGGCTTAGGGTTGACACAGTTGTCGCACACGCCACAGTTGTCTTTCGGATAATCCTCCCCGAAATAATTGAGCAGCATCTTTCTGCGGCATTGGCTAGTCTCGGCGTAAGCCACGGTCTCCATCAGCAACTGCCGTCCGATCTCCTGCTCGGAGATCGGTTTTCCGAGCATGAATTTCTCGAGTTTCTGGATATCCTTATAGCTATAGTATGTGATGCAGTCAGCCGCCTCACCGTCCCTTCCGGCGCGACCGGTCTCCTGGTAGTATCCCTCGATGCTCTTTGGAATATCGTAGTGAATCACAAACCTGACGTCCGGTTTGTCAATCCCCATACCGAAGGCGATGGTCGCCACGATAACGTCCACATCCTCCATCAGGAAGCGGTCCTGGTTCTCAGCCCTTGTCTTGGCATCCAGTCCGGCATGGTAGGGAAGAGCCTTTATTCCGTTGATACTCAATAGGCTTGCTGTCTCTTCCACCTTCTTGCGGCTTAGGCAGTAAATGATTCCAGACTTGCCGGGATGCTGTTTGATGTAGCGGATGATGTCTTTCTCGGCGTCCACTTTATCCCGGACCTCATAGTAGAGATTTGGCCTGTTGAAGGAAGACTTGAACACGGTGGCGTCCATGATGCCGAGGTTCTTCTGTATGTCGCTCTGCACCTTAGGAGTCGCCGTCGCTGTCAAGGCTATCACCGGGGCTTTACCGATGGTCTGGATCATATCCCTTATCCTGCGGTACTCAGGACGGAAGTCATGCCCCCATTCTGAGATACAATGAGCCTCATCCACCGCATAGAAGGAAATTTTTATCTCTTTCAGGAGATCGATATTCTCTTCCTTGGTCAAGGATTCAGGCGCCACATAAAGGAGTTTGGTGACTCCCGACAACAGGTCCTGACGGACCTCCTGGATCTGCGCCTTGCCGAGCGATGAGTTGAGGAAATGGGCAATGCCTATGGTTTTCTCCTCGAAACCGCGGATGACGTCCACTTGATTCTTCATCAATGCGATAAGGGGAGAGATCACGATCGCTGTGCCAGGCATGACGAGCGCCGGCAATTGGAAGCATAGAGACTTACCGCCTCCTGTGGGCATAAGCACGAACGCGTCCTTTCCCTCGATCAGGTTGCGTATAATGGCTTCCTGGTCACCTTTGAAGGCATCGTAGCCGAAGAAGGTCTTCAGTTTTGAGTGCAGTAGAGCGGAATCAATCTCCATGATTGGATGTGGTTTTCATAAATATAGTCAAAGTTTTTGTAAATGGCAAACCAAATCAATATTAATAATGTAAATCTCAATTATTTTTGCGATATTCGCGCCCTAAGTGATAACTCATAAAAGCTATAAATATGAAAAGAGTAATCAAGTTTTTCGCTGTCGCGGCCATGGTTATTTCGGCCGTGGCTTGCAACTCCGCCAAGCCGGCTGGCGTGGCTAAGGAGCTCGTTCCTTCAAAGGGTGAGATTGACTCAGTCAGTTACCTTCTCGGTATAAACTTCGGTTCCATGATCAAAGGTTACAACATGGGTGACCTCAATTTCTCCGAGATCAAGAGGGGTATCGATGATTTCGTGCATGCCAAGGGCAACCAGCGTGACACCGACTTTGTCAAGCAGTTCAAGGTCAATCCTGAGCAGATGAATGAGGTCATCAGCGGCTTCATTGAGAAGAGATCAGCGTACGTCGCGGCCATCAACAAGGCGGAGCAGAACAAGTTCTTCGACGAGGTGAAGAAGCAGGCTGGAGTCGAGGCTTCCGAGTCAGGTCTTTGCTATCTCATCAAAGAGCCCGGTAACGACACCAAACCCGGTCCCAAGGACACTGTCTATGTCCACTACAAACTCACTCTCAAGGACGGTACCGTCATCGAGGAGGTCCCCGAGGGTGAGCCTTCTGTCATGCTGACTCTCAACAGGGTTATCCCTGGTTGGACTGAGGGTCTCCAGCTCCTCGGCGAGGGTGGAAAGGCTGTCCTTTATGTTCCCGCTGAGCTTGGATACGGTGAGCGTGGTTCCAACGCCATCGAGCCCAACACTCCTCTGGTGTTCGACATAACCCTGGATTCAGTCAAGCCTTTCGTTGAGCCTGTCCAGGAGCCTGCCAAGAAGTAAGCTGATGGCTGCGCTTGAATTGGAGGGGCGCATCTCCCGGAAAGAGGCCAAACTAAGTGGCCAAAGTCCCAGGGGTTCCTGGGTTAAGCAAGATTTCATCCTTGAGTATCAGGATGGTAACTTTCCCGCGGAGGTTTGCTTAACTTCATTTGGAAATGAGAAAGTCGCCGAACTGGACAAGTTCCAGGTCGGCGACCTTGTTAAAGTGTCTTTCAATTTGAGGGCCAGGGAGTATAATGGCCGTTGGTACAATGACGTGCGAGTATGGCGTATCTCTCCCTTGTCTCCCGCTCAGGAACAGGCACCCGCTCCGGCTCCTTCCCTGGATGATATGCCGGTCGACATGCCGTCTGTGGAAGATTTATCCAACGACCTCCCTTTCTAGGTGAGGTCGTCGTCGCTCTCTCCCATTATAATCACAAGGTGGTCACCCACGACCAGTTCCATGCTCCCATGAGGGACAAGGAAACGATCGCCGCGCCTGACCATCATTACTCGTATTCCGTGGGGCAGATGCAGGTCCCTTAATGTGGATCCCTCACGCAAGTCATCCTCCGAGACGGTGTGGTCACGGAGCATCCCCATTTCCTCCGGTATCTCCATCCCGAAGGTCTCGATAGTCGGATCCTCCTCAAAGCTCAGATCAAGCTTCCTGGCGATAGGGGAGAGTGTCATCCCTTGCGCCACGAGCGACAGCAGGGTGATGATGAACACTATGTTGAACATGTCATCGGAGCCTTCCAATCCGGAGATGACAGGATAGAGGGCAAACAGGATCGGGCCAGCGCCCTTGAGGCCCACCCACGAGACGAAAAACTTTGATTTTGTGGAGATTCCCTTAAATGGAGCGAGGCAGGTGAACACACTCGCCGGACGTGCCACGAACATCATGAACAGGGCGATCAGCACTGCCGGCAACAGGGAGTGAGCCATCTGTGAGGGCCGCGCGAGAAGACCCAGCATCAAGAACATCACCAGTTGCATAAGCCATGTCATCCCGTCGAAAAACTTCAGCACATCCCTCTCGTTGGGTATCTTGGCCTTGTTGCCGATGATGATGGCGGTCACGTACAGGGCGAGGAGTCCGTTCCCGAAAAGGATGGTCGCTATTCCGTTCGAGAAGAATCCGATGCTCAGAATCAGGATTGAATACAGGGAGTTTCCTGGCAGGGGGACTTTCTCCAGCAGGAGCTTCGCACCGTAACCTACGACAATACCCACCGCAAACCCGATTGCCATCTGCACGACCAGAATCCATGTTCCCGTCCAAATCATCCCCCAGGCGCTGCCGCTCATCTTCTCGGGGGAGGTCAGGATCTGGACCATGATGATAGTGAGTATATACGCCATGGGGTCGTTACTTCCGGATTCGAGCTCCAGCATGGTTCCGATGCGTTCCCTCAGGTGCATTTTCTTGCCTCTCAGGATGGAGAACACGGATGCTGAATCCGTGGGACCCATCACTGACGCCAGAAGCAGGCATCCGAGAAATGTGCCTCCTATCTGGCCAATTAGGCTTCCTGTGACAAGATAAATGAATAATCCCGTGAGCAATGCTGTGATGAACACTCCTAAAGAGGAAAGCAACACTCCTTGCCGCATCACTGGCTTGGACTCGGAGAGGGAAGTCTGGAGTCCGCCGGTGAACAGGATTATGGTCATGGCGAAATGGCCGATTGACTCGGCCAGGTGGTAATCCTCAAAGCGAATACCTATCCCGTCCGCTCCGGCGATCATTCCTATGATGAGGAAAAGGAGCAGGGAGGGCACTCCGAACCTCGTCCCGATCTTCGTGAACAGGATAGCGCAGAACACCAGTACCGACACCAGCAGAAGCAGGTTCTCGGACAAGATATTAATTGAGAATACCGAGAGAGGCATCACTCCACCTCGAACAGGTTAAGGAACCCGGTCATCATGAACACGTTCCGTATGCTGTCATTGATGTTTCTCACAATCACCTTGCCTCCTTTCACGGCGGCAGCCTTACGCAGGGACAGGAATATTCTCAAGCCGGAGCTGGAGATGTAGCTAAGATCCTCGCAATCAAGGATAATGGTGCCGTTGGCGGTCTCCTGGAGAGGAGTTAGTTCCTTGCCGACCTCCTGTGCGGCGGGAGTGTCCAGCCGTCCGATAAGGCGGATAGTGGTCACATCATCTTGCTTGTTAATCTTTACTTCCATATCATTTAATGTTTTTGATCAATTTCAAGATATTAACACCCTTTTCCCTCCGGTAGGTGACGGAGTCCATGATTTTCTTGATCAGGAATATGCCAAGACCTCCGATGGGTCTATCCTCCACTCCTGTCGTGATGTCGGGCTCTGGCCTGGCTGTCGGGTCAAACTCCATGCCATTGTCTGAGATAGTGAACTCTATGGTGTTGTCATCCACAATGGCGCCGATCTCGATCTCACCGATGACACCTTCAGGGTAGGCGTACATAATCGAGTTTGTCACCGCCTCTTCCATCGCGAGGTGGATATTCATGGCCAGATCCTCATCAAGTTTCTTGCTCTCCGCGATACCATTTATGAATTTCGAGAGCCTGGGAATCTGCTCTATATTATTCTCAAGCGTAAGATGGCGTTTTATAACTCCTGGCTCAGTCATAATGTAATGTATGTAAAGCATTGTGAGGTCATCACTCCTCGGGGCTTCATCAACGAACTTGTTGACAGCCTTCTCCATGGCTCCGAGATGACCTGAGGCGTCTCTTCTGGTAGAAAGCACCTCAATCATCCTTTCCTCCCCGAACAGTTCGTGGTTGATATTCTCGGCCTCGGTGAGTCCATCCGTATATAAGAACAGGCCATCGTCATTTTTCAAGACCGTTTTCTGAGATTTGAACGAGAAGTCAGCGACAATCCCTAAAGGCAGATTGGGGATTATGTCCAGCTTCCTCCTTGTTCCTGAGAGGATTATTGGCGTGTTGTGTCCGGCGTTGCAATAATCGAGATGGCCATCCTCGAGGTTGAGTATGCCGCAGAAGAAGGTGACGAACATGCTGCTGTCGTTCATCTCGGCCATACTCTTGTTCATTATGTTCACGATATGGGATGAGGTGTGCTCATGAGTGGCAACGGACCGGAACAGGCTTCTTGTGACGGCCATGACCAAAGCCGCCGGCACACCCTTCCCGGACACATCCCCTATGCAGAAATACAACTTACCATCCCGGATGAAGTAGTCGTAAAGGTCTCCGCCTACTTCTTTGGCCGGCACGATCATGGCGGATATGTCGAGGTCGTCCCGGTCCGGGAAAGGAGGGAAGGTCTTGGGTATCATTGACATTTGTATGCCCCTGGCGATGGTCAGCTCATTCTCCATTTTCTCCTTCTTCTCCGACAATGCCTTGAACTGGTTCTGGCTCTTAGCCGCGAAACTGAGGATGAGCACCAACATCAAAAGACCAAGGACCTGAAGCAATTCCACCAGTCTCCTTATGCTCTTGATCTCACCGAATATCTCTTTGTCTGGTATCACGATGGACATGGACCAACCAGTGCGTTCCACCGGAGCGAAATACACATGGCTGCTGTTGGTCTTTCCTTGGACCACCCGCATGCCGGACTCTCCGTTGAGCATGGAGTTGGTGATGGATTTCACCTCATCCTGGTCCTCGAAGGTGCTGGAAGCTTCCTGTAGTGTTTTGCGCATGACCAGGGTCTCAATCGGGGCGACCATGATCTCTCCTTTCCGGCTTACCACGAGGTTGAAAGCGTCGGGATAGACCTTGTTGCCGCCAACATAATTGGTCAGCCAGTCCAACGCGACATCGGCCGTGAGTACAGCGCCAACATTCCCTTTCGCATCCCTTATGGGTACTGAATAAGTTGTCATCAGGACTTCGCTACCTCCGACATCCACGTATGGCTCCGACCAATAGCCTGTATCGAGTTCGATGGGCTTTGTGAACCATTCCTTTGATGGATAGTCATATTCCTTTGTCGCAAGGGATTTCGACAGAATCTCCCCCGTCTCAGGGTCGTTGTATGAGTAGGGTGCGAACAGCGGACACCTCCGGCTGTACCCCGGAACGAGCGCGATCGTCGATCCGCTCACCACAGGGTTCTCACGGACTATTATCGATGTTATCATGTGGAGGCTGTCCAAATGTCCGAATCCCCACTGGGTGAGTCGGACATTATTCCGGATTGTGGCCTCGACCTGGTCAAGTACCCCTTCTATCTTGAGCCTGGTGTTCTCAAGCTGGCTCTCGGCTCGTTTTGTGGCCTCTTCCTTCAAGCCTTTCTCGGCGTAATAATACTGTATCAGCGACGTGGCTTCCAGCGTCAATGCCGCCACGATCACCAGCAACAACGCGGCGAGCACGGATTTACGCTTGAACCGTTCTTCAAATTTGGACTTGATGTTCATAATACTGAGGTTAAAGCGGCCCTGAACTCAGGCATGGGGCAGTTGGTGTCACGTTCCACTATTATGGTCTTGAGGCCGGCGTATGGCCGGATCTCCTCCTCTATCTCTCTGAGAGGACGGTCTTTCCCGAAATATGCCGGTGCGAACTCTTCCCAAAATCTCTTCGCCAGTGATTTGGGCATATGGAATGTCTCCTGGATGAAATCCTCACCGCTCAGGCAGCAGCAAAGATAGACCATCCCGACATCGAACAGGTGGTTGCCATAGCAGAAATCCCCGAGGTCGATGAAATAATTCTTGTCTCCGGCGAATATCGCGTTGCTGTACTGCAAGTCCCCATGAATGGCGGTGTCCTCGTCCGGGGTGTCAGCGATGAATCTTTCGAGTTTATCCTTTTCCGAGGTTGTGAAGAAAGGGTTTGCCTCCAGCAACCGGAAGTACCTGTCCTTTACATTCTCGAACAGGGTCGTGTCCACATGGGTGGAGTGCAATTGGAGGCACATCCCGGCGAATTCCGCGGCATAATCCGCCACCTTTTCCGGATTATCCGCCGTGGCTCTGGAGTAGGATTTCTTCCCGAGTATTCTGCGGAATCGGATGCCATAACGACCGTCCTCTGTAACGACATATTCACCAGGTTCGGGGGTCGGTATGCCCAATTCGTAAACCTTCCTGGCGAGAACCATCTCATCCAAAGGCTGTTGGATCTTGCCCGGGAAATAAAGTTTCAACATGACCGACGGATCGGACTTGTGGTCGAAACTCTCCCCGTTAGCGCCGCCTCCGGAAAGGATGTAGTCGTCGAGCGAGATTTTGAGCGCTTCCATAGATTTATCCGTTAAATACTTGATTCACAAGACGTTCGAATTCCGAAAACGCAGCTGTTCCACTAAGATCCCGTAAGGCTTCCACAAGACCCCTGTAACGCCATGCGTGGTCTGACTTGTTTTTGACGTGGAATAAGTTCCAAAACTCATCCCCTTGCTCAGCGTAGTCCCTCGCTATTGCTCTCATGTTGGAGAGCTTGTCTCCCATGGCTACTATTTTGACATCGCGGGTCGCTTTCGCTAGCCGCTCCAAAGCCGCCTTCTTCCTCTCGTGCCAGCTATCCTCCTCACTGACCCCCTCCACAAACACGTCGCTCTCTGCTTCCACCAGGTCCGCTATCCTGTCTCCGAATTCTTCCCTTATGATCCCTATCGTGACATGAGTGTCTTCCACAGTGTCGTGCAGGGCAGCCGCAGCCAGCAGTTCCTGGTCGTTCGTGATCGTGGAGACAATCTCCATGGCCTCCATCGGGTGGACTATGTAAGGGAATCCCTTCCCCCGACGCTCTGTCCCGGAGTGAGCCTTCACGGCGAAAATGATCGCCTTGTCAAGCAGTGTCGTGTCGAGAGGATTGTTGGCCATATTATTGGTTCATGAATGGCAGATCTTTAGCTTGTTCCATGATCAGATCAGCGATCATATCGTTGCTTTCCGATTTGCCGTTAAGCGTGTCGAACATCAGTCTGATTCCGGCTTTTCCGCTGCCTTGCTTGAGAAGGTAGGCGATGCAAAGGTCCTGGGGCCCGATGGAAGAAGAGACAATGTCCAGGTCTGTCAGACCAATCTGGAACGTGGCGATCTGGAATGCTCCTTCCGAATACTTCCGGATCATATCCACGATGTCGCCCAGGGTTTTGCATCCAAGTCCTTTGAATAATGTCAGGAAAGGCATGAGGGAGACCTCATGCACCTCGGCCTGGTTGACAGAGGCGATTCTTTGGTTTAGTGAGTCAAATGGATTCATCTCCAGGAAGCTCCTGTAAGTGTCTCCATCAAGAGGAACGTCATCCAAGTTACCAGACGCCACCAGGGCCTTGACTTGCCTACGATAGTTCGTGAGTTCAGATCGGATCCGGCTGAACTCGTCATCCACCAGTTCCAGCATTCCGGCCAGGCGGCTTAAGTTGCGGAGGTATCTCGGGGGCACCTCAACTCCGGACTTGTAGCCTGTGTCGTGGTTCATGTTGGCCCAGGCATGCTGCAGGACAGTCCTCATCTGGATTTCCATCCTGTATTCGGATTCCGGGATCCGGCAGACATAGTGCAGCGACAGGTACCCGAAACTGTCGATCTCAAGAGCCTTGCGCTTGTCCACGGAATTCTCCCAGTCCACCTCGAAAAGCCTTTCCACCGCGGACGCCACTTTGTCCACATCGTCGGTGTAGAAGGTGATCACCCTTAGCCCGATGATGTCGGTTATATCCTTGAGAGACTGATACTTCTCTCCTTTTAATTCCAACTTGCCAGCCAGTGAATCCTCCGCCTTGACCCTATATTCCAGGGCTGCGGTGAGTAGACCGGCTTTCTCCAACGTCTCCTTGAGACGGGAATACACCTTCCCCGCCTCTTCCTGGAACCAGGTCAGGTTGTCGCGATATTCCTGTAGGATGGACTCGCAGTGGGGATCAAGATGTCTTATGTTAGTCATGCGGATTAACGTTAAATATACAAATATAATAAAAAAGATCGCTCAATCCGCAAGACTGCTTGCCGCAACAAACGGATTATGAAATCTTAAGTTTTTTTTGAATCCTGATGCAAGATTTTCACTTTTTCGGGTTTAATAATATAGTCATGAAAAAGCAGTCTATGTTAGTAGGAAACTGGATATGAAAAGGATTATTCCGACATTATTATTAATTCTAGGGTCAATAATCTCTTATGGCCAGTCCCGAAGCGAATTCGAGTTACTGTCAGGAAGGGCTATCGGATTAGAAGTAAACCGTTCAGATCCTGATTATTCTTTACCTGACTCTTATAGGCAAATATATGTACGTGGCCGGTCGGTGTTTGGAGCGGCATGGCGATATGACATATACAAGGGGTTCAGGATTGGCATGAAATATATGTTTTCGCCATCGTTCAGCACTGGTTCTCGGTACAAATTCCAGGCTCACTCAGCGACTCTTACCGCCGAAATTGATTTCTGTAAGGAGAAATCTGTAGCCCCTTTCCTTGCCGCTGGCACGGGCCCTCAATATGTCCATAGGAAGGCTTTTTATAAGGATGGAGATTCCGACAGGGTCGACTTTGGTAATCTTTGCGCCGAGACCGGAGTGATTGTCAAGCAGAAATGCCGAGTCTCAGCGGGAGCTCACTGGGGCAACTGTGACAGGCCGTTTGCCTATCTTACCCTCGGCTGGCTATTTTGACAGTCCGCGAGACTGATTAGATAGAAATCCATTTAATGGCCTGGTCGCGTCGCCACCAGGTCATTTGTTTTTTTGCGTAGTGGCGGGTGTTCCGCTGGATCAGTCGGATGGCTTCGTCAAGAGAAACTTTATTATCCAGATAATCAAATATTTCCTTATATCCAACTGTCTGCAGGGCCTGGCAGTCACGGTAGGGGAGAAGGGAGCGGACCTCCTCCACGAGGCCCTCATCCATCATCTTCAGCACCCTCCGGTCGATCCTGGCGTACAGCTCCTCCCTCGGACGCTCAAGACCTATTTTCTCGATCTCGAAATCCCTTTTCTTCCCTCCGGACTTGAAAGAGGAAAGCGGCCTGCCGGATACCAAGCAGACCTCCAGTGCCCTCACCACCCTCTGGTTATTTTGCTTGTCGATTCGGGAATATGTGATCGGATCCCTTGAGGCTAGCTCCTCGACTAGGCTCTCAAGGCCCTCTGAATCAACTCTTTCCCAGAGAGCTTTCCGCAACTCGGGATCTCCGTCCGGGAGGTCGTCCAGCCCATTGCAGACAGCGTCGATGTAGAACATCGAGCCTCCAGTCATTACCAGAGTTTCGTGTCCTTCCTCGAAAAGCCGCTCGATCAAAGCTAGAGCATCCCGCTCATAATCGCCTGCCGTGTAGGGCTCGGTGACAGGAACTGTCTGTATGAAATAATGCTTGACGGTATCCAGCTGTTCCTTGTCAGGGACAGCCGTGCCGATCGTCATTTCCTTATAGATCTGGCGTGAGTCGCAAGAGATGATAGGGGAACCGTATTCCAGGGCCTTCCGGACGCTGTACTCGGTCTTCCCCACGGCCGTCGGCCCGAGAACTATGACGAGCCGGCGAGGCATATTCTAGAAATCGAGATCCTCAGTCCCGTCGAAGACCTCCTTGCCGTCCTCGTCGTCATCATCTTCCTCGTCGTCCTCGTCCCCGTCGGACTTGTCGTCGTCACTTCCGGAGCCAAGCTCGCCGAGCCAGTCCGGCTTCTGCCCTGGAAGATGGCGCTGGGAGTCGGGAAGATCCTCGAAGGCGACGTACCCGTTCTCGAACTCGATCGGGTTCGGCCCTTTGACATCGACGATGACCGGAGAAGGACCTCTGCCTTCCTCAGCACCCTCAAAGGTTATGATGACGCTTTTCCTGTTCGGTACGTCATAAAAATATATGAAGGAGGCGACACCTGAGTCGACCGTATCCTTGACAGTGATTTTGTCCACTGTCCCGGAGCCAAGGTCGAATAGGCCATAACGTGCGACAACTCCGCCTTCGGCATCCATCGCCTTGAACATGATCAATTGGTCCTGGGGGAACTCCATGTCCGCCCTCATCTGCTTGTGGAACTCATAAAGAGTGGTTCCGGAATCCATCCGGTAAACCCTGTAGAATCCTTTGATTCCAGCTAAAGTGACTCTGAATTGATAAACCATATGACTCAAATAGTATTCAAAAATACAAAAAATCCCGCCCCGTTGCAAAATTATGTGAAAAACGTTAATTTCGTGGATATGATTCAAGACACTTACCTGAGCGTTTCCGCTCCTGCCGAAGGATTGTTCAAGGACAACGGCAGCCGTTTCATCTCTTACGCCTATCCGGTTGAGACTGAGGAGGAAGTTAAAGACATCGTGTCCGATCTCAAAAAAAAGTACCATGATGCCCGCCACCATTGCTACGCCTACAGGCTCGGGCATCTCGGCGACCGGTTCAGGGCCAACGATGACGGTGAGCCGTCGTCTTCCGCGGGGAGGCCAATACTGGGTCAGATTGATTCCCGTGGGCTAAGCGACACCTTGGTGGTGGTCGTTAGGTATTTCGGTGGAATCAAGCTCGGGATCCCAGGCCTGATCAGAGCCTACAAGACCTCCACGGCTGAGGCCCTTGACAATGCTGGTACCATAGAGAAAGTGGCTGGCAAATGGTACGGTGTGAGATTCGGCTACCAGGACATGAATCAGGTGATGCGGATATTGAAAGACATGGACTTGCGTCAGAAAGACCAGGATTTCGGCGTGGATTGCTCGCTGAAGGCGTGGGTCAGGCTCTCGGCCGAGGCTGACATGCTTGACAGGTTCTCGGGTATAGGGAGCGTGGTGGTTGAGGAAATACAATAACACATTTTATATTATGCCAAAAAGTTTGATTTCAATCCAGGACTTGACGAAGGAGGAGATCCTTCACATCCTGGACATGGCCGGTGAATTCGAGAAAGACCGTGAGCGTTCCTTCCTTTCCGGCAAAGTGGTCGCCTGCCTTTTCTTTGAGCCTTCGACCAGGACCAGGCTCTCTTTTGAGACCGCGGTCAATAGGCTTGGGGCCAGAGTAATAGGTTTCCCGGACAACCGTAACACCAGCCAGACGAAAGGGGAGACCCTAGAGGACACCATAAGGATAGTCTCCAACTATGTGGACATGATTGTCATGAGGCATCCTATGGCGGGGGCGGCCGACATTGCCGCCTCTGTGGCGTCTGTGCCGGTCGTGAACGCCGGCGATGGAGCTAACCAGCATCCCAGCCAGACCCTGCTTGACCTTTACGCCATAAAGAAGACGCAAGGCCGTTTGGAAGGTCTGGACATCAATATGGTGGGAGACCTCAAATATGGCCGGGCGGTCCATTCCCTTGTTGATGCCCTGAGACATTTCAGTCCCAGATTCACCTTCACCTCACCAGAGGAGTTGGAGATGCCCAGGAAATATATCGAGATGTTGGATAGGGACGGAATCCCTTACCGCCAGGTCTCCAGGATCGAGGACGGAATCAATGACTGCGACATCCTGTACATGACCAGGGTCCAGCAGGAGAGATTCCCGGATATGGCTGAGTATGAGAAGGTGAAAGATGTCTACAGGTTGACCGCTTCCATGCTTGGTTCCGTGAGGCCTGGGATGAAGGTCATGCACCCGCTCCCGAGGGTCGGCGAGATCGCCGAGGATGTGGACAACACCCCTTACGCCTACTATTTCCAGCAGGCCGGAGGCGGAATGTATGTCAGGATGGCGATAATATCTTATTTATTGGGTTATTCCTTATAAATTGGCTATCTTTACCTCCGATTTGGTTTTGATTCCTAATCACGGTATTAATAACAGTTAACAATTGATATAATCGAAATGAAAAAGGTTCATGTTTTCAACGCAGGCCCCTGCCTTCTGCCGCAGGTAGCCATCGACAATGCCATCGAGGCCTTGAAAGACTTCAAAGGCACCGGTGTTTCCGTGCTCAGCATCTCCCATCGCACCAAGGAGTGGGATGAGACCATGGATGAGTGCCGCGCCCTCTGGAGGGAGTTGCTTCATATTCCCGACACCCATGAGGTCGTGTTCCTTGGCGGTGGCGCCTCTCTCCAGTTCCTCTATGTGGCTATGAACTATCTTGAGAAGAAGGCGGCCTACCTTGAGACCGGAGTATGGGCGAAGAAGGCCTTGAAGGAAGCGAAGGGCCTTGGCGATGCTTACGCCCTCGCCAGCTCCGCCGACAAGAACTATTCATATATTCCTAAGGGATACGAGATTCCGACGGACATCGACTACTTCCACATCACCACCAACAACACCATTTATGGCACGGAGATCAAGGAAGACATCGATTGCCCTGTCCCCCTTATCGCCGACATGAGCTCCGACATCATGAGCCGTCCGGTTGATGTCTCGAAATATGACCTCATCTATGGTGGCGCCCAGAAGAACGTCGGCCCCGCCGGTGTGATCTTCGCCATCATCAAGAAGGACTCTCTAGGAAGGGTCTCCAGGTATATTCCCACCATGCTGGACTACCGTGTCCACCTCGACAAGCTCTCCATGTTCAACACCCCTCCCGTGTTCTCCATCTTCATGATGAACGAGACCCTCAAGTGGCTCAAGGGGATCGGTGGAGTCGAGGCTATCCACAAGATCGACACCGAGAAGGCGAATCTTCTCTATGGTGAGATCGACCGCAATCCTCTGTTCGTAGGCACCGCTGCCAAGGAGGACCGCTCCATCATGAACATCTGCTTCGTCATGGCTCCCGGATACGAGACTCTTCAGGATGAGTTCCTCGCTTTCGCCAAGGAGCGCGGCATGATCGGCATCAAGGGTCACCGTTCAGTCGGAGGCTTCAGGGCTTCTCTCTACAACGCCTGCACGCTCGAGGATGTCCAGGCCCTTGTGGACTGCATGAAGGAATTTGAGACTCTTAAGAAGTAATTGAATATGAAAATATTAGTTGCTACTCAGAAGCCTTTCTCCGCTGCGGCTGTCGCAGGGATCAAGGAGATTGTGACGGGTGCCGGACATGAGTTCGCCGCCCTTGAGAAATATGCCGACGCCTCCGAGCTCATCGCGGCTGTCGCCGATGTGGACGCTCTGATTATCCGTTCGGATAAGGTCACCGCCGAGGTTCTCGACGCCGCCAAGAGTCTCAAGATAGTTGTCCGTGCCGGGGCCGGTTTTGACAATGTTGACCTGGCTGCCGCCACCGCCCATAATGTGGTCGTGATGAACACACCTGGACAGAATTCCAACGCTGTCGCCGAGTTGGCCGTCGCCATGATGATATTCATGGCACGCACACAGTTCACTCCCGCGACCGGAAGCGAAGTTCAGGGCAAGCGTCTCGGAATCCAGGCCTTCGGTAATGTCGGCCGTCTGGTCGGCGCCAAGGCTAAGGCTCTCGGAATGGATATCCTCGCCCTCGACCCGTTCCTCACTCCGGAGCAGATTGAGGCTGGTGGAGCGAAGCCCGTCTTCAACTTGGATGAGCTCTATTCCAACTCTGACTATGTCTCCATCCATATTCCCGCCTTGCCTTCCACTATCAAGAGCATCGGCTACGACTTGGTCACCAAGATGCCGAAGGGAGCTACCCTCGTGAATACCGCACGCAAGGAAGTTATTGATGAGGAGGGACTTATGAAGGCTCTTGAAGAGCGTCCCGACCTGAAGTACGTCACGGATGTCATGCCTGACAATTACGAGGCCTTGCGCGAGAAGTTCGGACTCAGGGTCTTTGCGACTCCCAAAAAGATGGGTGCCCAGACAGCTGAGGCTAACATGAACGCCGGCCTTGCCGCAGCCCGTCAGATTTGCGACTTCTTCGCCACCGGCAACACCCGTTTCCAAGTCAACAAATAGTGTCATGGTAAGAGTAAAACCCTTTGCGGCGATCCGTCCGCCTAAAGATATAGTCACTGAGGTCGCAGCCCCGCCGTACGACGTGCTAAACTCCGCCGAGGCCAAGGAGATGGCCGGCGAGAAGTCCCTGCTTCATATCACCAAGCCGGAGATAGATTTCGATCCGATGCTTGAGGATCATGATCCCCTCGTGTACGACAAGGCTGTCGAGAACTTCAAGGCATGGCAGGCCAAGGGATGGCTCAAGCGTGACCCTAAGGAGTGCTATTATGTCTACGCCCAGACGATGGAAGGCCGTACCCAGTATGGTCTCGTCCTATGCGCTCACACCGATGACTACGCTTCTGGCAAGATCAAGAAGCATGAGCTCACCCGCAAGGACAAGGAGGATGACCGCATGGTCCATGTCCGTATCCAGAACGCCAACATCGAGCCGGTCTTCTTCGCCTACAAGGACAACGACATCCTGAACAAGATAGTCGCCCAGACCGTCACTCGTGAGCCTGAATATAACTTCGTGGATGAGAACAACTTCGGCCATAAGTTCTGGGTCATTGATGATGACAAGACTGTTGATCAGATAACCCGTCTGTTCACTGGGGATGTCGATGCTTTCTATGTCGCTGACGGCCACCACCGCACAGCTGCCGCGGCTCGTGTCGGGGCCGAGAAGAGAAGCCAGAACCCTAATCACACAGGTGATGAGGAGTACAATTTCTTCATGGCTGTTTGCTTCCCTGAGAGCCAGCTCAAGATCCTGGACTACAACCGTGTTGTCAAGGATCTTAACGGACTCACCAAGGAGGAGTTCCTAAAGGCTGTCGAGAAGGACTTCACCGTCAAGGAGATGGGTACAGAGATTTATAATCCGGATCATCTCCACAACTTCTCGATGTATCTTGACGGCAAGTGGTATTCCCTTGAGGCTCTTCCTGGTCGTTACGACGACAAGGATCCGATTGGTGTGCTGGATGTGACCATCCTGTCCAACCTGGTACTTGATGCTATCCTTGGTATAAAGGACTTGCGCACCGATAAGAGGATTGATTTCGTCGGAGGAATCAGAGGGCTTGGAGAGCTTTCACGCAGGGTTGATTCCGGTGAGATGAAGGTCGCTTTCGCCCTTTATCCGGTCTCGATGCAGCAACTGATAGATATTGCCGACACAGGCAACATCATGCCTCCGAAGACCACCTGGTTCGAGCCCAAGCTCCGCTCCGGCCTCTTCATTCACTCCCTGGACTAGTTTCTATGCCCACTTGTCGGCGGTGGGTGGAGTCCTGATGTCACCGAGGTACTGGATCTCAACCAGGAACCACTGACCGGTGCTGGGTTTCTTTCTCAGTTTGACCGGGCGGGGACTGTCGGATCCTCCGGAATGGAGGTAGAGAACCGCCCAGTTCTCAGTATCAAAAGAATACGGGGTCGATGAGACTTTGATCCTGTAGGGCTGTGAAGGAGTGTAGTTATTGGCCGGTGTGGCTCCCTCAAAGAATGAGTTCACCTTGTAAAACTTTCCGTCCATGAAACGGTCAGAGATCTGCTGGATCGCCATCGGGGTCATGGGATCCGGACCTTTCAGGAAGTTGAGCATAGCGATTGAAGCGTTGCGGTCTGCCTCAAACCTTGTCAAAGCGAGTAGAGACAGCGCCGCGACAGCATAGACATCAGTCATTGCCGCCTCAGGTAAGGCTTTCAGTTCGTCGACTGTCTGTGGGAGAGCCTCAAAGGTGTAGGTTTTGCTCTTGCTGCTGACGGCTTTGCTGACCGTCTGGCTGACTTTGTTCTTGAACAGGCGTCCGAGGCCGCCCAAGAGATCCGATACCAGTTTATCCATAAGTTTTTCTTTTCCGCAAGATACTAAAAATTGCCTATTAATCAATAGCGGGACAATGGCTGGAAGACAGTTTGGCTATTCGGTGAATATTCTTTATATTTGATAGATGTAACACAGCCATTTTTTTTGGGCGTTAAAAACACCTGTCAGATGAGACGACTAACCACTATTCTCCTCGCCGCCGCGGCTATCTTCCTGTTGACTTCCGCTGACAAGAACAAGAAAGGAACAACCCAGGGAAACGGCTATCCGATATCCCCTGTCCAGTTCACCTCAGTCAAGGTTTCTGAAGGCTTCTGGGGTCAGCGGCTGAAGGCTTCCAGGGAAGTGACTATCCCTTTGGCTTTCAGCAAGTGCGAGGAGACTGGCCGCTACGAGAACTTCGTCAAGGCGGCAAATCCGAGTGAGGAATATAAAGTGGGAGGATTCTCTTTTGACGACACTGATGTCTACAAGACCATCGAGGGAGCCAGCTATGTCCTTCAGACCTATCCCGACAAGAAACTTGAAGCCTACATTGACAGTGTTCTGGTCATTGTCGCGGGTGGTCAGGAACCGGATGGATATCTCTATACCTCCAGGACTATGAATCCCAAGCACCCGCACGAATGGTCCGGAGCGCACAGATGGGAGAAGGTCGAGGAGCTCAGCCATGAGTTCTACAACCTCGGGCACATGCTTGACGGAGCGATAGCCCATTATCAAGCCACAGGTAAAAGGTATTTCCTTGACATCGCCATCAGATATGCCGATTGTGTTATCCGTGAGGTTGGTTCCGGCCCCGGTCAGGTGGATAGGGTGCCGGGCCATCAAATCGCCGAGATGGCTCTTTGCCGTCTCTATCTTGTGACTGGTGACAAGAAATATCTCGACCAGGCCAAGTATTTCCTCGATAGGAGGGGAAAGACCGCCCACCGGGATTCATATAACCAGTCACATGTGCCGATTGTCGAGCAGGATGAGGCAGTCGGTCATGCGGTGAGGGCGACTTACATGTATTCTGGAATAGCGGATGTGGCTGCCTTGACGGGCGACCAGGCCTACATTGACGCCATAGACAGGATTTGGGATAATATCGTAAGCAAGAAGTATTATATCACTGGGGGAATAGGCGCTTCCCGTCGTGGAGAGGCTTTCGGAAAGAATTACGAGCTCCCGAACGCTGAAGCCTATTGTGAGACCTGCGCGGCTATAGGCAATGTCTATGTCAATCACAGGATGTTCCTGCTCCATGGTGACTCGAAGTATTACGATGTTCTGGAGCGTACTCTTTACAATGGGCTTCTTTCCGGAGTGTCACTTCAGGGAGACGGATTCTTCTATCCCAATCCTCTCGCGACTGAAGGAGGCTATGAGCGTAAGCCTTGGTTTGGTTGCGCTTGCTGCCCATCGAATATCTGCCGCTTCATCCCGTCTGTCCCTGGATATGTCTACGCCGTGAAGGATGATGATCTTTATGTCAACCTTTATATGTCCAACACCTTGACCCAGAAGGTCAAGGGAAAGGAGGTCGTCCTGCGCCAGGAGACATCTTATCCTTGGAACGGGGATGTGGAGATATCAATCGACAAGAACGCCGCTAAGGAGTTCTCCTTGAAGCTTCGCGTACCAGGGTGGGTAAGAGGCGAGGTGGCTCCTGGGGGGCTATATTCTTATGCTGACGGGAAGTCGTTGAATTATAAGGTCTTGGTTAATGGAGAGGAGGTCTCGTCAGATCTTGACAAAGGCTATTTCACTATCACGAGGAAATGGAAAAAGGGTGACAAGGTCTTCCTTCATCTGGACATGGAGCCAAGGGTCGTGACAGCCAGGGAGGAAGTTGAGGCGGACCGGGGCAAAATCGCCGTCGAGATGGGGCCTATAGTCTATTGCGCCGAGCAGCCGGACAATGATTTCCGGGTGTCCGGTCTGTTGGTCGGAGAGAATCCGGAGATGAAAGTGACTGATGGTGACATAGTCGGCCATCCTGTCAAAAAGATAACCCTGAAAGGAAGATACTTCACCCACGGCTTGAATCGCGGGGAGATGATGATCAGGGATGTGACTGCTACCCTGATACCGTACTATGCCTGGTGTCATAGGGGCGCCGGTTATATGTCCGTTTGGCTGGCGAAAGACTTCAATGCTGTTGAAGTGGCGCCTTGCGAATTATTGATATAAATTGTTTTTAAATATTTTACTGCTATGGTTAAAAAGTTATTTGTTATCTGCGCCGCTGCCCTGTTGGTTCTGGGCTGCGCTGATAAAGCCCCCAAGCTCACGAAGTCGGGTCTGAACCCTGAGGATTTCAAAGCCGAGAGGGATGGTGGAGTCACCGCCCTGTACACCCTCACCAATAAGTCCGGCATGGAGGTCTGCGTCACCAATTTCGGTGGACGTATCGTCTCAATCATGGTTCCTGACAAGAAGGGTGAGTACAAGGATGTCGTCCTTGGCTTTGACACCATCAAGGATTATTTCCCGGAGAATAACCAGACTGATTATGGCGCCACAATCGGACGCTACGCCAACCGTATCGCACAGGGAAAGATCACTGTGGAAGGCGTTGAGTATCAGCTGCCTCAGAATAACTACGGGCATTGCCTCCATGGCGGTCCGAACGGGTGGCAGTACAAGGTTTGGGAAACCGTTGAGGCTGACGCTAGCCATTTGAAGATCAAGACTGTATCCCCTGATGGCGATGCCAACTTCCCCGGTACCGTGACCGCTTTTGTCACTTTCACCCTGACAGAGGACAATGCTATCGACATCCTCTACGAGGCCACCACGGACAAGACAACGGTCATCAATATGACTAATCACTCTTATTTCAATCTCGCGGGTGACCCTGCGAATCATTGCGTCGAAGATGATGAGCTCTACATAAACGCCGCCAATTTCACCCCAGTTGATGACACCTTCATGACCACTGGTGAGATAGCTCCTGTAGAGGGAACTCCGATGGACTTCCGCACCGCCAAACTCGTGGGCAAGGACATCAACGCCGATTATGACCAGCTCCACAATGGAAAGGGATATGACCACAACTGGGTCTTGGACACCGGTTGCGATGACACCGTCCTTGCCGCTGAACTCTATTGCCCGGAGAGTGGCATCACAATGAAAGAATACACAAATGAGCCTGGTGTACAGATCTACGCCGGCAACTTCCTTGATGGTACCGTGACCGGAAAGAAGGGGATTGTCTACAACTTCCGTCACGCCATTTGCCTTGAGACTCAGAAATATCCTGACACCCCTAACAAACCTGAGTGGCCCTCAGCCCTGTTGAAACCCGGGGAGAAGTACACTAGCCATTGCGTCTTCGCCTTCTCCGTGAGGTAACATGGATCTTAACCGAATAACCCTCCAGTCTTGGGACTGGATTGTCATCGCCATATTCTTCGCGGCGATGGTCTGGATTGTCCTGGACGTCTTCCGGAAGAAAAAGGAGACGTCCGGTGACTATTTCCTTGACGGGCGTTCGGCGACATGGTTGGCGATAGGCGCGTCAATATTCGCTTCCAACATAGGCTCCGAACACCTTATCGGTCTCGCTGGCACTGGCGCCTCGGCAGGAATGGCCCAGGCCCACTGGGAGATCCAGGGCTGGATGATCCTGATTCTCGGCTGGGTATTCGTTCCTTTCTACCAGAGAAGCATGGTCTACACGATGCCTGAGTTTCTGGAGAAGCGCTACAACAAGGAAAGCCGTGGCATATTGACTTACCTCTCGCTCGCGAGTTATGTCCTCACAAAGGTCTCTGTGACTGTCATGGCCGGAGGTCTGGCTCTTAATGCGTTGCTGGGCATCAATTTCTGGTTGGCGGCGTTGGCCCTGGTGGTAATAACCGCTATCTACACTATTATAGGCGGCATGGAGTCAGTCCTGAAGACTTCTGTCCTGCAAACACCGATCTTGCTTCTAGGCTCTTTGGTAATCCTCTGGATAGGCCTTAAGGAGCTCGGCGGATGGAACGCCATGATGGACATCTGCGCGGCACAACCGGTCAATGAATATGGTGACTCGATGACGACGCTTATGCGTAGTGGGAAGGACACTGAGTTCCCTTGGTATGGAGCCCTGTTCGGCTCGGCCATCATCGGCTTCTGGTACTGGTGTACCGACCAGTTCATCGTCCAGAGAGTCCTCTCCGGCAAGGATCAGAAAGAGTCTCGCAGGGGAACTATATTCGGAGCATATCTCAAACTCCTTCCGGTGTTCTTGTTCCTTATCCCAGGAATGATAGCCTTTGCCCTGACTAAGACCCCTGATTCCCAGACTGGCCAGATGCTCGCGTCCGCACTCGGTCTGCAGGCGGACGGCACTCTAGCCAATCCTGATCTCGCTTTCCCGATGCTGGTCAACACCTTGCTGCCTGTCGGCCTGAAAGGAGTCGTGATTTGCGGAGTTCTCGCCGCTCTCATGAGTTCGCTGGCCTCGCTGTACAACTCATCCGCGATGCTGTACACGATCGACATTTATAAGCGTCGCAACCCTGATACTCCGGAGAAGAAACTGGTCCGTATCGGCAGGTTGGCCACCGTGATAGTTGTTGTGTTCGGTGTCCTTTGGATCCTGGTGATCCAGAAGATGGGTAAAAGCCTATATAACTATATCCAAAGCGTCCAGAGTCTTGTCGCCCCGTCAATCGCCGCTGTGTTCCTTCTGGGTGTATGCTGGAAGAGGACGTCGCCCAAGGCGGGAATGTGGACTTTGATAGCGGGTCTGGCGCTAGGCTTGACGCGCCTGGTCACGATGATAATTGATCCCGAGTCCCACAACGCTTTCACCTTCGTTTTCAACGAGATGAATGTCTATGCGTTCTGCGTGTGGATGTTCCTGTTCTGCGTTGTCCTGGCCCTGGTGGTGACCATGTTCACTCCAAAGCCTTCCGATGAGCAGGTCAAAGGGCTTTGTTTCGGCACTGCCACTCCTGAGCAGAAAGCGGCCACAAGGGCTTCCTGGGGAGTTTGGGACATCATTCACTCTTGCGTTATCCTGGCTGTGACCGTCGCGTTTTACATTTATTTCTGGTAGTCAATGTTAGAAGAACTGAAACAAAAAGTCTGGCAAGCCAATCTTGATCTCGTCAAAAGTGGCCTGGTTCTTTTCACCTGGGGCAACGCCTCAGCGATCGACCGTAAGTCCGGACTTGTGGTGATCAAGCCCAGCGGAGTCGCCTATGATGTGATGAGGCCGGAGGACATGGTCGTGGTCGATTTAGAGGGCAATATTGTGGAAGGCTCTTTGAGGCCATCCTCTGACACTCCGACTCATCTTGTTCTCTATAAGGCGTTTCCGAATATCGGTGGAGTTGTCCACACCCACTCCACCTATGCTACGGCGTGGGCTCAGGTAGGGAGGAATATCCCCAATATCGGGACGACTCATGCCGATTATTTCCATGACGACATTCCTTGTACCCGTGACATGAAAAAGGCTGAGGTGTTCGGGGAATACGAGAAAGAGACGGGCAACGTGATAGTGGAGCGTTTCAAGAATATGAATCCAGACGACACTCCTGCTGTCCTTGTACGGAACCATGGGCCTTTCACATGGGGAACTGACGTGTTCAACGCTGTCCATAACGCCGTGGTACTTGAGGAGGTGGCCAAGATGGCGTTCATCTCCTCGACCCTACAGTTGCCTACACTGGATGTCATCGACCATGAGCCTTCTATGAACAAGCATCTGATAGAGAAGCATTATAGTCGTAAACACGGCCCTGACGCATATTACGGGCAAAAAAAATAGTATAAAAATGATAAAGCAATACGAAAACTTCGAAGTCTGGTTCGTCACTGGAGCGCAGCTGCTCTATGGAGGTGACGCTGTGGTCCAAGTGGACGGTCATTCCAATGAGATGGTGGCGGGGATGAACGCCTCCGGCCTCCTACCGGTGAAGGTCGTTTATAAAGGCACCGCCAATTCCTCGGCTGAGGTCCTTGATGTGATGACCAAGGCTGAAAGCGATCCCAAGTGCGTGGGTGTTATCACCTGGATGCACACTTTCTCGCCTGCCAAGATGTGGATCCATGGACTTCAGGCGCTCCGCAAGCCTCTCCTTCATCTCCATACACAGTACAACAAGGAGATTCCGTGGGAGACCATGGACATGGATTTCATGAATCTCAACCAAAGCGCTCATGGAGACAGGGAATATGCCCACATCCTCGCACGAATGCGTAAGAACCACAAGACTGTGGTGGGTTATTGGAAAGATCCCGCCACTCTTGGTCATATCGCTGTATGGGAAAGGGTGGCGGCCTCATGGGCTGACGCCAAGGACATGAGGATCCTCCGTTTCGGCGACCAGATGAATAATGTCGCTGTCACTGACGGCGATAAGGTGGAGGCGGAGATGAGGCTCGGTTACCACGTTGACTATGTGCCATTCAGCGAGCTGATGACATATTTCGACAAAGTGGCTGACGCTGATGTTGACACTCTTGTCGGGGAATATTTCACGCTGTATGACCATGATTCTTCTCTCGAGGAGAAAGGCACGCTGCCTTACTGCAAGATTTGGAGATCCGCCAAGGCCGAGCTGACCCTGCGGGCAATCCTGGAGGACAAGAAGGCGAAAGGGTTCACGACCAATTTCGACGATCTCGGAGATGTCAATGTCGAGGAAACCGGGAGAGGTTTCGACCAGATTCCCGGCCTCGCCTCGCAGCGCCTTATGGAGGAGGGTTATGGTTTCGGAGCTGAGGGCGACTGGAAGTCCGCCGCCCTCTACAGGACGGTTTGGTTCATGACAAGAGGCTTGTCCGAGGGGTGTTCTTTCCTTGAGGACTACACCCTCAATTTCGATGGTCCCGCATCGGCGATCCTTCAGGCGCACATGCTGGAGATATGTCCACTTATCGCGGCTCATAAACCCAAGCTGGAGGTTCACGAATTGGGAATAGGAATACGTAAGACTCCGACCGCCCGTCTTGTTTTCACCAGTAAGACAGGTTATGGCGTGACGGCGACCGTGGTCGACATGGGCGGGCGTTTCCGTCTGGTGGTCAATGAGGTGGATTGCATCAAGCCCCAGCCGCTTCCTAAGCTTCCTGTGGCTTCCGCCCTGTGGATTCCCAGACCGAGTTTCGAGGTCGGAGCCGCAGCTTGGATGATGGCAGGTGGAACACACCACTCTTGTTTCTCCTATGACCTTACTCCAGAGTATTGGGAGGATTACGCCGAGATAGCCGACATCGAGATGGTGAAGATCGGTGCGGACACTACCATCGAGGGAATCAAGAGGGATTTGAAAATCAATGAGATATATTACCTCCTCGGAAAAGCTTTGAAGTAATATGGCAAGATATGTCATCGGATTGGACTACGGCACCGATTCCGCCAGGGCCCTCGTAGTCAACGCTGAGACAGGAGAGATCCTCGCCTCCAGTGTCAAGAATTATCCTCGTTGGTCCAGGGGCCTTTATTGCGACCCGCAGGCGAACCAATGGCGTCAGCATCCGAAGGACTATCTAGAGGTGCTGGAGTTCACCGTTAAAGACGCTTTGGCCAAATGTCCTCCTGAGGTTGCTCCCAATGTGGTCGGAATCGCATTTGACACAACTGGTTCCACTCCGGCGTTTGCGGATTGGACCGGAACTCCGCTCGCCATGAGCGAGGAATATGCCGCAGATCCGGACGCTATGTTCGTCCTCTGGAAAGACCACACCGCAATCAAGGAATCGGAGGAGATCAACGCCGCCTGTAAGGCTTCCGATGTGGATTATTCCATGTACGAGGGAGGTATCTACAGTTCCGAGTGGTTCTGGGCCAAGGCCTTGCATATTCTTAGAAACTCTCCCGAGATCGCGTCAAAAGCCAGCACAATCGTGGAGTGCTGCGAGTGGCTTCCGGCTGTCTTGACCGGGGTCACCAACCATCGGGACATCGTCCGCAGCCGCTGCGCCCAGGGCCATAAGTCCATGTGGAGCGCCAAGTGGGGTGGACTGCCCCCCGAGGAGTTCCTCGCTGGGATCGATCCGCTTCTTTCCGGCTGGAGAGCGCGGCTGTTTGAGAACACTGAGACCGCTGACAAGCCGGTCGGTTATCTCTGTCCCGAGTGGGCGGCGAGGCTGGGCCTCAGCGTCAGTGTCGTGGTGGCCGGGGGTGCTTTCGATTGCCACATGGGCGCTGTAGGAGCCGGAGTCAAACCTGGCTCTCTCGTTAGGGTGATAGGCACCTCGACTTGCGATGTGATGGTGGTCCCCTACGAGGAGATAGGAGACAAATGTATCAGGGGAATATGCGGCCAGGTGGATGGCTCGGTTATTCCAGGCATGATCGGTCTTGAAGCGGGCCAGTCCAGTTTCGGGGACGTCTATGCCATGTTCCGGAAAGTTTTGGAGTGGCCTCTGAAGACGGTCTCGGGACTTGAGGGAGAGGCATTGACAGAGGCTTGCGAGAATATCATCCCTTCGTTAACCGCTGAGGCGGAGAAGGTTCCGGTCTCCCATAGCGCCATGCTGGCCACCGACTGGGTCAACGGCCGTCGCACTCCGGACGCCAATCCTCTTGTCAAGGGAGCCATCACTGGCTTCACTCTTGGCACTACCGCTCCGATGATATTCAGGGCCCTTGTCGAAGCCACGGCTTTCGGCACGAAGGCAATCCACGACCGTTTCGTCGAGGAAGGTATTCATATAGACGAGGTTATCGGTATTGGCGGAATCGCCTTGAAGTCACCGTTCGTGATGCAGGTCATGAGCGATGTCCTCGGTAAGCCGATCAAGGTATGCAAGACCATGCAAGCTTGCGCCCTCGGCGCAGCCATGTTCGCCGCGACGGCCGCAGGCGTTTATGACAAGGTTGAAGATGCTATCGATGCCATGAATTCCGGGTTCTCTAAAGAATACGTTCCAGATCCGGCTCGCGGAAAGGTTTACTCTGAGCTGTATAAGAAATACACTACCCTTGGAAACTTCACTGAGCGATGTCTTTAAGTAGAATTATTCCATCTATTTTATTGGTTTTGTCCCTGACAAGCTGCGGTCGGGGTCAACATTCATGGGAAACAGGTGATTATCTAGTCCTTGACAGCATCTATTGCAGGGATCCGTTCATCGTGGCTGACAAAAACACGAAGACGTACTATCTTTATCGCAGCTCGACGACTGCGGAAGGACTGGGTGGCGTTGAGGCGTTCCGGAGCAGCGACCTTGAGAAATGGTATGGCCCGGAAAGGGTGTTCACCGTTCCTGAGGACAATGCTCTAACCGGGGGCGTATGGGCTCCGGAAGTCCACTACTATCAAGGGAAGTGGTATCTCTTCGCGACTCTTAATACTGACAAGACGTGGGCGGATAAGGTGGAAGGTTGGCCGTCTTTCACCTATCGTGGGACACAGATATTCCGGTCGGACAGTCCTTCCGGTCCTTTCCTCCCGCTCGGGAAAGATGTCACCACTCCCAAGGATTATATGGCTTTGGACGGGACTCTATGGGTAGAGGATGGGGCCCCTTACATGGTTTTCTGCCATGAATGGGTCCAGATCGTCGACGGAACGTATGAGGTGATAAGACTGAAAGAGGACTTGTCCGGAACCATCGGCGAGCCGACAGTCTTATTCAAGGCTTCAGACGCAAAGTGGACAAGAGGACTTTCTGATTGGAAAGATGCGAACGGCGATATCCGTAAATCTTATGTTTCCGACGGACCATTCCTCTATCGAACCAGCGGCGGTGAGTTGTTGATGCTTTGGTCCTCTTTCAAGGATACGTACTGTGTCGGGATAGCCCGCTCAGCATCCGGTAGGCTCGAAGGTCCATGGATATGCGACGATGAGCCGATAGTTGAAGAGGACGGTGGTCACTCAATGTTATTCCATGACTTTAACGGGAATATCAATTTAGTGTTCCACCGGCCTAATTCAGGTTTCAGCCATCCCGTCATCCTGCCCATGAAGGACACGGGAAAGACTCTGGAGGTATTATAAACTATTCTACTTCGCGAAAGCGTAGGAGAAGCCCTTGAGCTGGTTCCATGCGCCACGGGTGAAGTCAGGAACCTCGACGGGCATGTTGCCGTTCTTAATCGAGATCTCACCAAGTTCCGCAAGGCAGCACCACTCGGCCATGTCGTAGACATCCATGTCGAGAGGCAGACCGTTCTGCAGGCAGTAGATGAGGCGGTAGTCCATGATGAAGTCCATTCCTCCGTGTCCGCCAACCTCTTTGGCCAGGGCCTCGAGCTCCGGTGTGAGGATCGGGTTGCGGTATTTCTCCTGATATTCAGCTATTTCCTCCTTGGAAAGACGCTTCTCTGTGTTGAAGTCCTCGATGCTGGGAGTTTCCTTAAACTGGTCTCCGCGAAGGACAATCTGCTGGATCGGGTATTTCCCGGCATAACCCTCTGTGCCGACGAGCTGGTACATCCTGCTGTAAGGCCTCGGAGTCATGACATCGTGCTCTATCAGGATGGTCTTACCATTCTCGGTGAGGATCATCGTGCTGGTCTCATCGCCGTTCTGGAAGTCCTCACTCTTGCGTCCATGGCGTTTCTCGACATTGCGAGGGCCGTTGACTGCCTTGGTTTCCATCGCCACGAGAGTCTTGAAGCGGTCGCCGCGGTGGATGTTAAGCACCTGAGCCACAGGGCCTAAGCCATGGGTGGCGTAGAGGTCGCCCTTGTGCTTCTCATTGAAGTCAAGTCTCCAGTTGTTCCAGTATTCATCCCAGAAGGGATCCAGGTTGTGGAGATATGATCCCTCTACATGGAGAATCTCACCGAACAGGCCGGCCTGGGCCATTGACAAGCATGAAAGCTCGAAGAAGTCGTAGCAGCAGTTCTCGAGCATGATGAAATGCTTGCGAGTCTTCTCGACCATGTTGATCACGTCCCAGATCTCCTGCAAGTTGGTAGCTGAAGGGACTTCGCATGCGACGTTCTTGCCATGCTCCAACGCGTAAAGAGCCACGGGAATGTGATGTACCCAGTCGGTGCAAATATAGACAAGGTCAATATCGTCCCTCTCGCAGAGCTGCTTGTAAGCCTCGGTGTCGCCTGAATACTCGGCAGCCCTCGGGAACCCTCTGTTCTCCAAAGTCTTTTGTGATCTCTCGACATTCTCGGGAACGACATCACACAGGGCGACAATCTTGACACCCGGGATGTATGTGAAACGGGGAACGGCACCGGAGCCTCTCATTCCGAGGCCAACGAATCCGACTCGGACAGTATCCATCGCTGGAACTGTAAGCGCAATGGCGTTTTCCTGTCCGGCGGGGCGGGCGGGAACCTTCACCTTGATAGGACCAGCAGTCTTGTTTGATGTGCAAGCCACTGCGAAAACTAGCAGCGATGCCGCAAGGAAACTCTTGATTCTCATGATGTTATGGTTGTATAGATTCTTCACTTCGTTCAGAATGACAATGGGTCTTTCAGAATGCCAGCAGTTATCGTTCAAAATTAGCAATTATTCCGAATAATCTGAAATATTGTCCATAAACAACCCGAATCCATTTATCGTCAAAGGAGCGAAGGCTACGAGGTTTACCCGGACTCTTGAAGTCGTGACCTTCTCTGTGGGGACTATCCTCTTGTAGCCGATTGTTGTCTCGCTGGCGATCTCTTTCCATTGTCCATCAGGGCCTTCCGCCTCGATAGTGAATGAATTAACTCGTTGTCCCAGAGGGATGTATTCCTGTAGGAGGACTCTGTTGAATGTCTTTTCACCCGCGAGATCGAATGTCACGGAAGCCTCGGTGATCCCATCCTTCGTGGCCCAATATGAATCATAATTCCCGTCCATGATGTTAGCGGCGGAGAAACCGCGTCCCCTGACATCAGTCGCCTTGACTTTGGCTCCATCCGCGAGATTGTCCTTGAATATCTCATCAAGAGCTTTCCGGAATTCCATCAGCCTGGCGGCGTCAGCCTCATGGATAAGGCCTCTGTTGTCCGGAGGTACGTTGAGAAGAAGCAGGGAATTGCGCCCGACGCTGGTGTAATAGATGCTAAGAAGCTGGTTCAATGATTTGACCTTGTCGTTCTCGCTCTCTCTCCAGAACCATCCCGGACGGATGGACACATCGGTCTCTGCTGGATGCCAGCATGCTCCGTGCACGTCTCCGCTGTTGAGACTCTCCCTTGGCGGAGCGCCTGCGCCAGGGCTGAAGCCCTTGATGTTCAGTGTGCTCCAATTGGTTCTTCCGGCGACGCCACTCTCGTTTCCGACCCAACGGCAGCCAGGTCCGGTGTCACTGAACATGATGGCCTGGGGCTGATACTTCAGCACGGTCTCATGGAAGCGAGGCCAGTCATAGACCTGCTTTTTCCCATTGGGCCCTTCGCCGTTGGCTCCGTCGAACCATTGCTCGAAAACAGTCCCGTACCTGCCGTCGTGGACGCTCTCCAAGGTCTTGACAAAGACATCATTATATTCAGGAGTTCCGTAGTGGGGATCATTGCGGTCCCAAGGAGAGACATACACTCCGAATTTCACACCTTCAGCGGCACATGCTTCCGAGAGTTCTTTCAAGACGTCTCCCTTGCCGTCTTTCCACGGGCTCTGGGCTACGGTGTGAACGCTGACAGGATTCGGCCATAGGCAGAAACCATCGTGGTGCTTTCCTGTGATGATGATTCCTTTGAATCCGGCGGCTTTCGCCACTTTGGCCCACTGTCCGCAGTCGAGCGCTGAAGGATTGAATATGTCCTCAGCCTCGGTGCCAAGTCCCCATTCAAGACCTGTGAACGTGTTTGGTCCAAAGTGGGTGAACATGTTCATCTCCATCTTCTGCCACTCTACCTGCTGAGGGGAAGGAATGGCTCCGTACGGCTCGGGAGGAGCGACCTTGCCGCATCCGGCCAGCGCCAACAATCCGGCGACTGCCGCCAAGTCAAGATAATGTCTCATAAGAATATCAATGATGATAAAGATTCCGGGTTGAATATTTTCCTGGCGGATTCACGTATCCGATCGGCCGTGACCGCCTCAATCGCTTCCCTGTTCTGATGGTCAGTTGACACGTCACCGAATGAGATAAGACTTTTACCCATGGAGAGGCATTGGGTCTCTCCGTTGTCTGAACTGATCGCCAACTGACCGAGAAGCTGCTTTTTGGCCGCTCTCATGGCCGATTCAGACAAAAGCTCGTCCTGTATTCTCTTAATCACTTTGTCCACCCCTCTCAAGCATTTCTCCAGATTGGAACGGTCGCAGCCCATGGATATTGCCATCACTCCTGTGTCGGAGTATTGGGTGTAAGAGGTCTCGACACCGTAAACCCATCCGTTCCTCTCCCGCAGGAGGTCGTTGAGTTTGGAGTTCGAGGCAGGTCCACCTACAATATTGGCAAGGAGAATGGCTGCGAATCGACCTTCTTGGTCATAGAGGGAAGGAGCCAATCCTCCAATCACCGCATTGACCTCATGATGCCTTTTATCCACGGTCTTTTTGAATAAGGCGGGGGTTTCCACAGGGGAAAGAATACGCTCTGGCGATTCGGACCAGGAGCCGTCAAATACTTTCTCAGAGAGTCTCAGCACCCCTTGCTCCATCTTCTTCTCATCGATGTCCGCCACAATGGCAAGGGCCATGTTTCCGGGCGTGAAACGCTCTTTGACGAATGCCCTCAGTTCTTCCGCGGAGATTTTTCTCACGCTTGCGGCGGTTCCGAGAATAGGTCTTCCGAGGGGATGGCCAGCAAGGAGGGTCTCTTCGAATTTGTCATACACATCATCGGCGGGGGAGTCTTTGTAGGAGCTTATCTCGTCAATCACGACTCCTTTCTCAATAGAGATTTCCTCATCCGGGAATATGGGGCATGTGGCAAGCTCCAGCAGCAGGGCAGCGGCTTTTCCGAGGTCCTCCTTCAACACGGTTGAGTGGATGACTATCTCCTCTTTGGTGGTGAATGCGTTCAGGTCGCCCCCAAGCCGGTCAAGATAGCTGTTGATGACTTTGGCGCTCTTCTTTGATGTGCCTTTGAATATTGTGTGCTCGGTGAAATGGGCTATACCGCTGTGATGGTCACCCTCGTCCCTGGTTCCGCATTTGATAGTCAGGGAGCAGTAGCCTACAGCCCTTCCGCTCCTTCTCACAGCGTATCGCAACCCGCAGGGGGCTTTGCCAACGAGCATTATTTCCTCAGAAGTTTAATGGCTTTGAGATCGCTCTCGAGAAATCCCGCGCCTTGACGAGGGGATATCTTATGCTTCTTGTACCAATACAACTTATGGTCGTCGGCGCCAATAAGCATCTTGTAGCATACTGATCCATTGACGGGCTCTGAAGGGGCGACAACGTAGCTCACCACGGCGTTGAAAACACCATTCGAGAACACCTCATCGACGTCTTCCTCGTCATCTTTCACGTATATATCCTCATCCAGCGAACTCACTGTCTTATCGTCCACTTGCGGGGCGAAGTCCTCTTCGCAGAAATAGATCTGTTTCATCCTCAACTTCTTGGAGTCACTCGCACCAAGGGGGGTATATGCCTTGACCTCAGAACTGGTCAAGCCCTGGGCGTGCTCCTGCATGATCGTCAGGAAGGCAGGCAAGAGAAGAAACTCCCTCCCGGAAGGATCCACCGCTGAACGGAGAGGGAAAGTCACCACCTCAAGCATGTCCTCGATGGATTTGTCGGCACCTTCTCCCCCTTTGACGAAAGTGAGCAGGTCGATCCCAGGCTCGGCCTCTTTCCTTTGCTGTCCTTTCACGACAATAAGGAAGTAGAACTTGCTGTCTGTCTTTATCTTCTGGAACTCCTCATTGGAGCAGAACTCGTAAGGGGAGAGTGTCCAGGATGTGGTGACGGCTTGCTTCAAAGCCTCGTCAAAGATCTCGTCGCCGGTCAAGACTACCTTCACGGTCTTGGCGGTCATGTCTTTAAGTTTCTCTTTCCTCGTGTATATCTGGGCCTGTCCGAAAAGGTCCGATGGAATCATCAGGGCGGCCAAGAAGGCCAGCAGGGATATTAATAAAGTCCGTCTCATGATATTTTAGTTTAAGGGGTTCTCAACAATCGTCTCCTCCAGGGCTTTAGCCTTAGCCTCCTCCAAGGCCTGATGCTCGGCCCGTGCCCTCTCTACGGAGACGGATTTCTTCAGGATAAATCCTGATCCGAGGTATTTCGTGCGCACATCCTCGTCAGATGCCAGAGACTCTGGAGTACCTTGCTGAAGGATGGATCCCTCGTACAACAGGTAAGCCCTGTCGGTGATGGCCAGTGTCTCGCCTACGTTGTGGTCAGTGATGATGACTCCGATATCCTTGTACTTCAGCTTTGCGATGATGAACTGGATGTCTTCCACAGCGATCGGGTCAACCCCGGCGAAAGGCTCGTCAAGAAGGATGAACTTGGGGTCGATAGCCAACGCCCTCGCTATCTCGCAACGGCGCCTCTCACCTCCTGATAGCTGAATACCGAGGCTCTTTCTCACTTTCGAGAGATTGAACTCACTGATCAGGCTCTCAAGCCTTTCCTTCCGTTCCTCCTTTTTCATGTCAGACATTTCCATCACGGACATGATATTGTCTTCAACAGACATCTTACGGAAGACGGAAGCCTCCTGTGGAAGGTAGCCGATACCCTTTTGGGCCCTTTTGTACATGGGAAGCTCCGTGATGTCCTCATCGTCCAGGAACACTCTGCCTCCATTAGGCACAATCTGCCCTGTGATCATGTAAAAGCTGGTGGTCTTACCGGCTCCGTTAGGCCCGAGGAAGCCGACAATCTCTCCCTGGTTGATTTCCATTGAGACACCTTTCACGACAGTCCTGATGCCGTATTTCTTGACGAGATTCTCGCAATGAAGTTTCATTTCGAATACGCTTTATCTTGTCTCCAACCCGAAATCCTTCACAAGGTTCCTCAGTTCTCCATTCTGTCCCATAAGGGCGGTAGCCTTCTCCTGATCCGTGTAGGGCTGGGCCTCTTTTTCCTCCATGGGAATCACACCTACCTCGAGGCGGATCTTGGAGGATCCGGTTTTCTTCTGCAAATTTCCTTCCAGAGAAAGAAGCCTGTTCTCCTGGATCCATTTCCTCTGGGCCTCGTTACTGACCTTGAATGTGACGGTCTTGCCATCTCCAGTGGTCTCAATCTCAACCTCGGCGTTCTCCAGGGTGTTGGCCAGACGGATCTGGCTCATGGCCTTGAACTCTTCGGGAATCGCTTTCCAAGCACTCAATATGGTCTCGTCATCAGGCATCTCATCGGAGATGACCGGGGCTTTTTTCTCGACTTTCTTGGTTTCTCCCTCTTCCAGAATCGCATTCAGCGACAGGGCGGATCCAGTCTTCGCCGGACGCTTACGCTCCCTTGGCAAAGCTTGCGTTGGTTCCGCGGGTTTGCTGATCTCCCTCCCTTCAGATACTGCCGCCGCTTTCACGTCATGGCTGACTTGATCGGCCGTCCCCGGAGCCTTCATCAGGAAGCTGAGCTTCATCAGGGCGAACTCTATGTGAAGTCTGGGATTGACAGCCTGCTTGTAACCAGCCTCGCAAGCCGTGGTCACGCTGAGCGCGTCATAAAGGAATTTGAGGGAGCAGCGGTTCGCCTGCTCCACATACCGGCTTTTAAGGGATTCCGGGAGCTCAAGCAAAGCTTCCAATCCTCCGTTCTTAGTTACCATAAGGTCCCTGAGGTGTGAGCTGAGCGCGGAGCAGAAGTGCAAGGCGTTGAAACCTTTTGAAAGGATCTCGTCAAAGGTCAGGAGAGCCTTTCCGTAATCCCCGGCGAGGAAGTCATCCACGAGGTCGAAAGAATAGTCATAGTCCAGGACACCCAGGTTCCGGATCACGTCCTCATACTTCACGTCAGTGCCGCAGAACGCCACAGTCTGGTCGAAGATGGTCAGGGCGTCGCGCATGGCGCCGTCCGCCTTCTGGGCGATGACATGGAGCGACTCGTCGTCTATCTTTACACCCTCTTTCGCGGCTATATTCCTCAGGTTGAAGACCATGTCAGGGATTGATATCCTGTTGAAGTCGTAGGTCTGACACCTTGAGAGGATAGTGGGGAGTATCTTGTGCTTCTCTGTAGTGGCCAGGATGAATATAGCGTGTGCCGGTGGTTCCTCCAAAGTTTTGAGGAAGGCGTTGAAGGCGGCGGTCGATAGCATGTGGACCTCGTCTATGATATAGACGCTGTACTTCCCGACTTGCGGTGGGATCTGGACCTGGTCCATCAGGTTCTTGATATCCTCGACTCCATTGTTCGATGCGGCGTCAAGTTCATGGATGCAGTATGACCTGCCTTCCTGGAACGAGATGCAGGACTCGCACTGTCCGCAAGGTTCCATCTCAGGGGATGGATTGGAACAGTTGATGGCCTTCGCGAATATCCTAGCAGTCGTCGTCTTCCCGACGCCGCGGGGGCCGCAGAACAGGTAGGCGTGCGCCAGTTTTCCCCTGATGATGGAGTTCTTCAGGGTCTGGGCTATAGTGTCCTGCCCGATCAGTGTCTCAAAAGAATCCGGGCGGTATTTTCTCGCTGATACGATATATTCTGACATAACATACAAATTTAGCATTATTTCCCGTAAAGAAAAACGGACAGTCATTCGGCTGTCCGTTTTTCTTTACTTGATAATGATAAGAATAGGGCTACACCCTCTGGCCGTAGCTGCGGTCGGTGGTGTTGACAGTGATCTTCTCACCCTGGTTGATGAAGAGGGGAACCATCACCTTAGCGCCGGTCTCGAGAGTGACCTCCTTAAGGGCGCTTGTTGAAGCGGTGTTACCCTTCACTGCGGGCTCGGCATAGGTGACCTCAAGAGTCACATAAGTGGGAAGCTCGCAGGTCAGGCACTTCTCCTCAGGCTCGACGACGAACATCATCTCCACATGCTGTCCCTCTTTCATGAGGTCGGAATTCTCGACCACGTCGTGAGGCAGGTGGATCTGCTCGAAGGTCTCCTCATGCATGAAGTTGAAACCGTCCTCATCGGAATAGAGGAACTGGTAGGGACGCCTCTCGACAGTGATGACGTCGATCTTCATACCGGCGGTGAAAGTGTTCTCAAGGATTCTTCCGTTCTCGAGGTTGCGGAGCTTTGTCTTGACGAAAGCGGGGCCCTTTCCGGGTTTGACATGCTGGAAATAGACTACCTGGCAAGGCTTGCCGTTGTAGCTGATGAACAGTCCGTTCTTGAAATCTGCTGTTGTTGCCATATACTGAATGAATTAAAAATCAATAACCATCAATCATGCAAATTTAACTAATTGACTTTTTTCATGCAAATAATATTGTTTGGGCGACTTCCTCTAGAAGCCAGTGGGGGGTGGAGGTGGCGCCACACACACCGACGCTCTCATCTGGACCGAACCAGGAGGGATCTAACTCCTTCGGGTCTGAGATGTGATAGGTTCTGGGATTCCTGGAGCGGCATAGGTCGCAGAGGACCTTTCCGTTGGAGCTGGAAACTCCTGACACAAAAATGATTATGTCATGTGATGAGGCGAACTCGGCGAGTTCCTCATGCCTCGATGCGACCTGCTTGCAAATCGTGTTGTGGACGGTCAGTCCGGCCTTGGCCCTCTCGGACAAGACAGAGCAGATCTCGGAATATTCAGTCGGACTCTTTGTTGTCTGTGAGAATATCTCCAGCGGGACATCCGTCCTGATAGTCCCGGACTCCAGCGCTGAAAGCAGCATCTTCATGTCCTCAATCACAACCGCGTCGCCGCCTACTTGTCCCAGCAGCCCCAGCACTTCCGCATGACCGATCTTCCCATAGATGATGATCTGCCCTCTCGGCGGCGTGGTTTGTCCAGATGGTGAGACCACTGCCACCCTCGGCACGTTAAGAGGGGGGACCGGAGCTTCGCTTTGCGAAGCGAGCGGTGGGGCCGAGCGAAGCGAGGCGGTCGAGCCGCTGGTGCGGGCCACGCCGCCATTGAGGCGTGAATAAACTTCCCGGATGTCTTTCTGGAGTTTCAGGACGACAGGGCAGGTGCAATCTATTAGGTTGATCCCAGCCTCTCGGGTGAGCTCATAAGTGGATGGCGGCTCGCCATGTGCCCGAATCAGAACCGTCTCATTATCAGGGGATTGAATGTTACTGATGTCGTCATGGCCGATTGTCACGAGTCCCTTCCGGCCAAGTCTTTCAAGTTCGGCCTCATTGTGGACTATCGCACCGAGGGAATAAAGCTTCTTCCCGGGGTGCGTGTCCAGGAACTCCTCGGCCTTGCTGATGGCGCGGATCACTCCGCCACAGAAACCGGAACGCTTGTCTATCTCGACAGTGAGGGCCATTATTCCAGAATCCCGAACTTGCCTTGGCAGAGTCCCTGGAACCAGACGGTCTCCTCGTGGAGTGTCATGTCAGAATTGTCCAGGACATAAGCGTCGGCGGCACGGGAAAGGGGAGAGACTTCCCTGTGGGAATCGATGTAATCCCTCTCAAGGAGGTTCTTCATGACCTCTTCCATGACCGGCTCCTGCCCCTTGGCTTTCATCTCATCGAAACGTCTCTGTGCTCTGACCTCAGCTGTGGCGGTCATGAATATCTTGACTTCGGCGTTTGGAAATACCGTGGTGCCTATGTCGCGGCCGTCCATGACAACCCTTTTGCGTTGTCCGAAAGCGTGGAGCTTCTCATCCACAAAGACTCTGACAAAAGGAATAGCGGAGATCGGGCTGACGTGGCTGGAGACCTCAAGCGTGCGGATCTCTTGTTCGACACGGCGGTCCCCGATGTATGTCCCGTCAATCCGGAAATCGAGATCGAGGGTTTCCAGGGCGGTTTTGAGGCGAGCCTCATCGATGGTTCCGGACCCGTCAATGATCCCGTTCTCGAGGGCGTGGAGGGTAACTCCGCGATACATCGCTCCGGAGTCCAGATAAAGGAATGAATATTGCTCGGCTATCAATTTCGCGAGCGTGCTTTTTCCGGTTGAGGAGTAGCCGTCAATGGCTATGATAATGTCAGGTATGTTCATATGACAAAAATATCAAAATTCCGGGAAAAAGTCCGATATTCGCGTAAAGATGTGATTGAAAAGACAGCCTTTATGAAGATTCTTATTGTAGACGACGAGAGAGCCATCAGAAACTCTTTGGGTGAGATCCTTACTGACGAGGGTTATGAAGTCGATACCGCAGAGGACGGGCCTTCCGCATTGGCGAAAGTTGACAAAGAGCGTTTTGATGTCATATTCTGTGACATCAAGATGCCAGGGATGGACGGTACCGAGGTACTGGAAAAGCTTGTCGCTGATGGGATTGACTCCGCGATTGTGATGATTTCCGGTCACGGAGACATCGACACGGCTGTCGAGTGTATAAAGAAAGGAGCCTTCGACTTTATTCAGAAGCCGTTGGATCTCAATAGAATACTCATCACCATCAAAAACGCCACCGACAAGGTGAGCATAGTTAAGGAAAACCGTCAGCTCAAGAAAAAGGTCTATGGCCAGAAGATGGTGGGAGAGTCAGAGCCTATTCGTCATATCAGGGATATGATCACCAAGGTCGCCCCTACCGATTCCAGGGTGCTGATTATGGGTCCCAACGGTTCCGGAAAGGAGCTTGTGGCGAGAAGCCTTTACGAGCAGAGCGCAAGGAGCGCTATGCCCTACATCGAGGTCAACTGCGCCGCTATTCCCTCGGAACTAATTGAGAGTGAGTTGTTCGGCCATGAGAAAGGATCGTTCACATCAGCTATTAAGCAGCATAAGGGTAAGTTCGAGCAGGCTGATGGAGGAACCTTGTTCCTCGACGAGATAGGGGATATGAGTCTCGCCGCCCAGGCTAAGGTGCTGAGGGTGTTGCAGGAGAAGAAGCTGTCCAGAGTTGGAAGTGACAAGGATATAATTGTCGACGTGAGGGTTGTGGCGGCCACGAACAAGGATCTTCGCAAGGAGATTGAGAAGGGTAATTTCAGGGAAGACTTGTATTACCGTCTCAGCGTGATCGTCATCAAAGTGCCCTCCTTGGATGAGAGAAAAGATGACATCCCGCTGTTGGTGGACTATTTCGTGGAGCAACTCAGCACGGAGAAGGGCTTGCTCTCAAGACCATTCTCTCCTGAGGCCATCAAGCTTCTTCAAGAGAAGACGTGGCCTGGAAACATAAGGGAGCTTTGCAATGTTGTTGAGAGGCTGTTGATTTTCGGCGGGAATCCTATCAGTGCGGAAGACGTGAAAATGTACGTCATTCCTGTTCAATAGCCTTGCGTATCGTGGTGTCCACCCCGAGGTACATCTTGTAGAAAGCGTTTTCCCCAAGTTTTGAATATCGACCTATAAGCGCCCGTAACTGCGGGAGCAGGTACTCCTTTGTCTGTTCCCATTCCTGGGCGGAGCAAGGGATTCCGTCCACTCTCAACGCATATTCACGGAACTTGGAGGGAATATCCATCTTGTCAAGAGCGAGGTTCAGCTCGTCAAAGTCCTCGATTCCGGAGATCGTGCCTCTGTACTTGTCGAACATGGCGGACGAGAATCTCATCTGCGTGGCTTTCCTGTTGCAGGCAATGTAGAAATCCGTCGCCCTGGTCGTGTCCACCGGGACGAATATGTCGGGTATGATACCACCTCCACCATAAACAGTCCTTCCGGCGACAGTCTTATAAGCGGCGGTGGAGTCAACCTTGATGCTGTCGGCGTCGTACATCTCACCTTCGGAGTAACGTTTATAGATGTCGTAGCGGTAGTCATCTGAATATGGCTTCTGGATGCACCTTCCGGAGGGAGTGTAGAATCTCGCCACTGTCAATCTGACGCCAGACCCGTCGCTGAAATAGAGTGGCTCCTGGACGAGTCCCTTCCCGAAGGAACGCCTTCCGATGATGGTTCCCCGGTCATTGTCCTGGATGGCACCTGCGAAAATCTCGCTTGAGGAAGCTGTTGATTCATTGATAAGTACGACGAGCGAGACGTTCTTCAGAATGCCCTTTCCATCTGCTTTGTATTCTTCTTTCTTACGGTGGAGACCCTGCATGTAAACTATCTCGTCTCCCTTCTCAAGAAACATGTCGCTGAGCAGCAGCGCCTGGTCAAAATATCCACCGGAATTATCCCTGAGATCCAGTATGAGCTTCTTCATTCCTTGCGACAGGAGTTTCAAGGAAGCGAGGTTGACCTCGTTGAAAGTGGTCTTGGAGAACTTTGCGAGCTTTATGTATCCTGTCGTGTCGTTCGCCATGAAAGCGGCGTCCACGCAGTGGACAGGAATCTTTCCACGGGTGATGTCGAAGACGATGTTTTCCTTGCCTCTTCCCACTGTTATCTTGACCTTTGATCCCGCAGGTCCCTTCATCCTTCTCACCATGCTGTCTTGCGGGAATTTGACGCCGGCGATGACCTTGTCATCGACCTTCAGGATCCTGTCACCCTGCTGCAGTCCGGCTTTTTCAGACGGACCACCCTGGATGACCTCAATCACTGTAGCTGTGTCGTTCGGGACATTGAACTGTATTCCTATCCCATCGAAATTGCCGGCCAAATCCGTCTCAGCCTCATTTAGTTCCACGGGTGGCATGTAGACTGAGTGAGGGTCGAGCCTTGAGAGAGCCGCCACAATGGCGGCCTCGGTCACGCTCTCGTTATCCACTGTGTCGACATAGTTCTTGTCGATCTGGTCCAGGATCAAATTGAGCTTGCGCCATTGCCCGTACTGGACATTGAGATAGTGCTTCTTTTGACGATAAGTGTTATATGTCGTGACGGCCAGGGCACCGACAATGATGCCCAGGACAGCGATCAGGATGGGGGAAATCTTTCTCATTCTTAATCTACCTTCTCGACCTCAATCCCAGCTCGGCGCAAAAGGTCTATACCGTCCGTCAGGCGATATTCGTCCTTATACACAACTCTCTTGATGCCGGATTGGATGATCAATTTAGAGCACTCCAGGCAGGGAGACGCGGTCACATAAAGAGTCGCCCCCTCACTGCTGTTGCCGGATTTCGCCACCTTGGTGATGGCGTTCGCCTCAGCGTGTAGGACATACGGCTTTGTCACACCGTTTTCGTCCTCGCAAATGTTCTCAAAACCGGAAGGAGTGCCGTTGTAACCGTCTGAGATGATCATTCGGTCCTTGACTATCAAGGCTCCGACCTGACGTCTCTTGCAATATGAGTTCTTGGCCCAAACACCGGCCATCTCAAGGTATCTATGGTCGAATTTCTCCATTATTTGGCGTTTCTCTGGTAAAGATATCTCTTGATAGAACGCTTGGGTGTCCTCTCGAAATCTTCCGGCATGAACTCGATCTTGCGGATCTGGGCGTAGCCGGGAATCTCTTTGTTGATGTCGGGGAGGAGATCGTTCAAAGTCTTCTCAAGCTGGTCACGGGTCAGTCCGTCCAGCTCAGCCTGATGGTAGTCCGGATAAATGAGGGCCGTCAGCCCGCCATTATCCTCTATGACCAGGGAATCAACCACATAAGAAACGGCATTGATGACGGATTCCAGCTCCTCAGGATAGATGTTCTGACCGTTGGGACCAAGGATCATGCACTTGCTGCGCCCCCTGATGAAGAGGTAGCCATCCTTATCGATAATACCCATGTCTCCGGTCCTCATCCAACCGTCCTCGGTGAACAGGCTCTCAGTGGCCTCATCGTTCTTGAAATATCCTAGGGCGGTGTTCGGTCCTTTGCACTGGATCTCTCCCTCAATCCTCTCAGGATCCTCAGAATCAATCCTTATCTTCATGTTATAGGCCGCCTTTCCGCAAGAATACAGCTTCTTGTCATTGAAATGGGCGTAAGTGATGATAGGGGCGCACTCGGTCATGCCGTAGCCGACTGTGTAAGGGAAGTCAATGTCCCAGAAGAACTTCTCCACCTCCTTGTTGAAAGCGGCGCCTCCCATGATGACCTCGACGAAGTTTCCTCCGAATGCGGTCACAAGCTCTGTGCGGATCTTCTTGCGTACCATCTCGTTCAAGACAGGAATCCTGAGCATTGTCTTTATGCTGCCCTTCTCAATAGTCTTTTGGATCTTGGACTTGTACACCTTCTCGATGATGAGTGGAACGGCGATGATGATGTTCGGCTTCACCTCCTGGAGAGCCTGGGTGATGATTTTCGGGCTTGGAATCCTGGTCAGGAAATGGACATGCATACCGATGGTCATCTCGAACAGGAACTCGAACATCATACCGTACATGTGTGCGGTCGGAAGCATGGAGACAACGTTTGATTTATTGTTCAGCTCCGGAAGGACATGCTTGGCGAACTGTATGTTGGAGCAGAGGGCCCTATAGGGAATCATGACACCCTTTGAGAACCCGGAGGTCCCTGAGGTGTAGTTGATCATCGCCAGCTCATTGGGCGAATCCTTGTAGTAATTCAAGTCCTCGGGTCCGAATGTGTTGGGGTGACGCTTTCCGAAATACTCGTTCATGTGCTCACGAGCCTCGACAATACGGTCGTTCTTGGCATAAAGGAGCTGGAAAGTGTTGATTCTCACCACCGCATAGACACCGGGCATCTCCTCGGGGCTCAATCCCTCCCATATCACGTCGTCAACGAACAATACCTTTGCGTCGGAGTGGTTGACGAGATAGTGGATATTACCGGGTTTGAACTCGTGGAGGATAGGCACCACCACGGCTCCGTAGGTCATGGCGGCGAGATAGCTCACAGCCCAATTGACTTGGTTACGGGCGCAGATAGCCACCTTGTCACCTTTGTGGAGGAAGCACTTCTCGAAAGCGATATGCAGCTTCTCAATCCTCCTGGCGACGTCGCGGTAGCACAAACTCACTCCCTGGTAATTCGAGAGCGCGAGCCTGTCCCAATTCTCCCTGAAACTCTGCTCAATCAGTTTATTCACTGATTGGAACTTGAATTCTTCCATGATATTATCGTTTATTTTTTTCCAACTTGAAAGTTCTTTCCTTGCCGTCATGGCACTTGGCCACAAAAGCGCCTTTTTCATTTATGGAGATCTCGCTGTCGGGGCGGATCATCTTCTTGCCCTCTCCTATGAGGATTGGCTCCCCGCCTTCGAACGGGCACACGAAAGCTTGTCTTGAGGTACGTACAATCCAGTACTTGTTCCCTCCGCCTTCCAAAAGCTCCGGGAGGCTCTTTATTGTCTCCTCTGAGGTAATACCCCTCCATGAAGGCATAGGATTGCCCTTAAGATCATACAAGCCCACGGTGTTGTCCTTGAACAGGACCATCGCCGTGTACTCATTGCTCCCAGAGAAATCATACGCCTCGGGTCCGAGGGATATCTTCTTGCCCAAGTCGACCGGGGTACCGCCCACAAAGCGTCCAAGCCTGTCGATCATGTATAATTTGCTGTCAGCGGCGAACAGATACTGAAGCTTCCCGTTCTTGTAGAAGTCAACTTCCTTGACATATCCCCGGAATGGGAACTTGAAAGGAATGCCCCACATGTCTTTCCCGTTCTCGTCCTTAAGGCATATCGAGAGGTGAGAATTCTGGTACAGGGTGTTGATCTTGCCTGTTGCGCTGTTCATGACCTTGAACTCGCCATTCGACACGGTCACGGTCGTATCCCTGACAGAAGGTACAGGAATCTTCCCTCCAGGAATCTCAGTCCTGGTCACATCCAGTTTGAGCCCCATTTTTTCACCGCCGGAGAGAGCGGAGAGGATGGCCGGGACATAGGACACTCCGGAGATGACATTGCGGAAACCTTCCGCCATGACCGGACTGAATGAAGTGCCTATGAGGTTAGGATCCTCTGTCAAAGAATGGTACATCCAGAATCCGCAGCCTTTTTGAGGTATCTTATCGGACAGTCCACTTGCGGAAAGCCTTTCCCGCAGAGTCTCGAAAGACATAAGGGTGAACTCGTCAAGGCAATCTCTCTCGCCAATGACCATCCATCCGTTGACTATCGCTGATGCGGACTCTTCTTCTCCGTTGAATATTTCCCCGAACACGGTCTTAGGGAAGCCGGAAAGACGGGTGAAATCGCTGACTCCTTCGGACTGGCGCTTTCCGCCGGGCTTTATGAAGAGCATCTGGCGAAGTTTGCCCCCAAAGTGGAGATTGACGACGGCCACTTCCTTTATATCCAATGACTTAGCCCATTCTTCGGCAGACTGCCCCGATTCCTTTTTCTGCTTTGACAAAGTGGCTTCGTATTTGTCGAGCTTGGCTTTGGAGTCAAGGTAGTTCCTGTATGACTTCAGGTAGGAGCCTATATTGCCGATAGGAATATCAATGATGAAGTCGGTGTTGGAAGGTATCACGTCGGGGATCCCTACAGCCCCGGTGCCGGCGTGCCGCAGGACATTCATGTAGAATGCCGGATCACTTCCGTACAACAGGGTGCCGTCCATGGATACGCCTGATTCGGAATGCTTTGTCAGACTGAATGCTGTCCATCCAGCCAACTCCTTGAAGAAACCGCTGAATTTGCGATACTTACGTGCGAAATAGGCCTCAATTATATTGTCTGAATAGGAATTGGACACGAACATTATGTCGCTTCCGGGAACCTGTGAGGCGAGTTCGGCGAATCCGCTAGACTCAATCACGGAATGCCCCTCAGCGAGATGTCTCGCCGAAGAATTGGCGATTGTCTCGGATGATGAGATGATGATCAAGTCCCCGACAACCCTTGAGAACAAGCCAGAAGAATCAGCTATTGCCCTAAGTTTGGAGCTATCGTTCCAAGTGGAATCTGAGATCTCCTTGCTGGATTTGACCACCAGAAGCGGAGGCATATCCTTGCTGTAGTGGATGGATATGATCGCGGGATCTTTCTTGAGCCCCTCGAATGACTCATGGGCGATCTTGTCGAATTTGCGTGAGGTTAGTTGCCTGAACACCGCTGTTGTGTCTCCAAGCAGTTCCATCGCTCTGCCGAAGTTCTTGACGCAGAACACGATGGCCGCATCCGAAGGGACAGCCTCTATCAGCTCATGGCGCTCAATGAACTGTCCGGCATCAACGGCCGGAGCTTTTCCCTTGGAGTCTGAATACAGCGAGGCCACTGCCACCGCGATCCCTCCAACCAGGATCACGGCAACGGCTATCAGGATATACAGAGTCTTCTTGCTCATTGCGCTATGAACATGTACACTATATTGCCAATCTGCCTCGGCGGGGCGGATGTCGAAGCGGAGAATTTGGATAGTCTCGCCGCCCTGATGGCGAAATCACGCAGGCACCTGTCGGACGATGAGGCGTCCTCCTGCACTTTGGCGTTAAGGACATTGCCTGAGGGATCCACTGTGATGATCACGGTGACATGACCCGATCCCAGGCACCTGTAGGCCGGAATGGACAGCCTGCTGGCCTTTCTCCCGTCGAGCGCATATGAGACCACGGACGGGCCGCTGTAGGCTTCTTTCTTGGGCTCCTCTTTTTTTACCGTCGGCTTGTTGATGGCCACATAGTCATCGTCAGGCTCGTCGGCTTTGAATCCGTCTTTCAGCTCTTGGGCCAGCCTCTCCGCGTCTTTGTAAAGTTGCTCGGCGTTGGTGTTGCGGTCGTCCTTAAGGATAGAGCTCCTGTCCACGGCGATATTCCTGATCGGGACGCCGGCGGCGGAAGCAAGGAGCTGGTCGAGCCTGTCGCTCACCTCTTCCTTGAAATTCTCCTCGGCTTTTTTCTTCTCGACCTCCTCCTGCTTGGTGAAGTCGAGGACAAAGGTGTTTTCCCTCTTCAGCGCGGCACCGATTTGACAGGCCAGCAACACGATGATGATCAACAAATGGAAGATCACCGTGATGTAAAGTCCAGCCCTGTCCTCGCTTTTCATGATGCCTTATTTCCCCTCTTCTTTCTTCTTTTCCCTCAATGACTTCTCAACCGTGGCTGAGATCATGTTGATGGCGACCTGGTTATGGCCTCCCTGGGGGATGATTATGTCGGCGTACCTCTTGCTTGGCTCAATGAACTGGAGGTACATCGGCTTCACCGTCTTGGTGTAGCGCTCAATAACGGTCTCCACGGTCTTGCCCCTTTCGAGGATATCCCTGGCCATGACCCTCATCAGGCGGTCATCATCGTCGGCGTCGACAAAGATCTTGATGTCCATCTGGTCACGGAGCTCCTTGCATGAGAAAATGAGGATGCCCTCAATGATGATCACGTCGGCGGGAGCGACTCTCACGGTCTCCGTCTTTGAACGGGAGCAAGTGATGTAGGAATATACCGGCTGCTCGATGGTTTTACCTGCCTTTAGCTCAGCGAGTTGCTGGCAAAGAAGCTTGAAGTCGATGGCGTCCGGATGGTCGAAGTTGATCTGCTGCCTCTCCTCCATCGGAAGATGGCTGGAATCCTTGTAATAAGAGTCCTGCGGAATGATCACGACCTTTTCCTTGAGCCTGCTTGTGATCGCATTGACCACTGTGGTTTTTCCTGAGCCGGAACCACCGGCGATTCCTATGACTAACATATCGTGGATTATTAGAATTCAGCGTTCTTTGGAGTCCTCGGGAAAGGAATGACGTCACGGATGTTGGACATTCCAGTGACGAAGAGGAGAAGTCTCTCGAATCCGAGACCGAACCCACTGTGGGGAACTGTCCCGAATCGGCGTGTGTCGATGTACCATTCAAGGTTCTTTCTGCTCATCCCAAGCTCGGTTATCCTCCTCTCAAGTTTCTCGAGGGAAGCCTCTCTCTCCGATCCTCCAATTATCTCGCCAATCTTAGGGAAGAGGACATCCATTCCCCTGACTGTCTCCCTGCCGGGAGCGCAGCCTTCATTCTGTTTCATGTAGAAGGCTTTTATGGACATAGGGAAGTCGGTGAGAATCACTGGTTTCCCGAAATGCTTCTCGACCAGGTACCTCTCGTGCTCGCTCTGGAAGTCTGTTCCCCAGCTGACCGGGAACTCGAATTGGGTCCCGTTCTTAACGGCTTCCTCAAGGATGGTCACGGCGTCTGTGTAGGTCAGCCTCTGGAACTCGATGCCCAGGACACTACGGAGTCTCTCGATCAGACCGTCATCGTACTTGTTGTTGAGGAAAGTCAGGTCGTCTATGCAGTTGTCAAGGGCGTACTGGACAAGGTACTTGACAAACTCCTCGGCGAGGACCATGTTGTCATTGATGTCGTAGAAGGCCATCTCCGGCTCGATCATCCAGAACTCAGCTAGATGTCTCGGGGTGTTGGAGTTCTCAGCCCTGAAGGTGGGACCGAATGTGTAGATCTCACCAACGGCTGTGGCTCCAAGCTCACCTTCCAGCTGGCCGCTCACAGTCAGGCTGGTCTTCTTTCCGAAGAAGTCCTTGCTGAAGTCGACTTTCCCATTATCCTTCTTCGGGACGTTCTCAAGGTTGAGTGTCGTGACCTGGAACATGTCTCCAGCTCCCTCTGCGTCAGACTCGGTGATCAGGGGAGTATTGAGATATACGAAACCCTTGTCATTGAAGAACTTATGAATGGCGAAGGCCATGGCATGGCGTATCCTCAGAATCGCTCCGAAAGTGTTGGTTCTGGGACGCATGTGAGCCACAGTGCGGAGATATTCAAGGGAGGTGTCCTTCTTCTGGAGGGGATATCTCATCGGGTCGCACTCTCCGAGAACCTCTATCTCTTTGGCCTGGATCTCCACCGCCTGTCCACTGCCGACAGACTCCACCAGGACGCCTTTCACCGCGAGGCTGGCTCCGGTCGTGACTTTGGCGATAAGACTCTCGTCAAAATTGGCCATGTCAGCAACGACCTGGATATTATGGACAGTCGAGCCATCATTGAGGGCGATGAACTTGATCTGTTTGTTTCCTCTCTTTGTCCTTACCCAGCCTTTGGCAAGCACCTCTTGTCCTGGCGCCGCCAGCAGCAGCTCCTTCACCTTTTTTCTTGTGATAACGCTCATTTCGTTCATTACTTTACATAATCCCACAAATATACTAAGAAATTATCTTTCGTCACACAAATAAACCCGCCATCGCTTTCAATAAACGATGGCGGGCCTTTAATGAATACTATCCACTAACGGAACTGGTCAAGAAATCGTTCGTCTGTGCTACTGGTCGCAAGCTCGGTATAGCCGATGAGGAGATGCTCCCCGTCCGGGGTGATAATCTTAATGCACAGATCTCCTTTCATCGGGGTCTTGAAGCGGAAACTCCCTTTCGCCCCATCCTGAGTCATCTCTCCTGAGATTGAGACTTTGCAATCCTTTTGCTTATTTGATAAGTTAACCTCATCACCAGACACGTCTCCATAGGTCAGAGTTCCACTGACAGTCTTCTTGCTGAATTGGATTTTCCCGTCATCAGACACCTTGAAAGGGACATCGTTAACGCACAGAAACATATACAAGGCCTTTCGAACCCAGTAGGGATAAGAGGGATAATCAGAGCCTTCCGGTTTTTCGGTCGGATCCACTAATTGATATGACTTGAACAACAATGACGCTCTCCCTTTTTCGTAATCAGGGAGTATAGCGATTACACCTGTCTCAGGAAGAGTCACTGTCGCACTTCCCCAGTGGCTTAACTCAACCGTTACGACATTCCGTTGGGCCGATGTCCAGATGTCCGAAGAGAACTCATTCGACCAGTCGAATATGTCTTCAACAAGGTTGCATGAAGTCATGAAGATGGCCATAGTGGCGAATAAAACAAAATACTTTTTCATAATTAGCGTTTTTTCTCGGACCTACTATCTAAATCCAATTATTTATAAATCTTGCATCGTAATCATCGAAAAAGACGAGAAGATTGTAAATACTAGCTACGTAGTTATTAAATCCCATTATTTATCTTTGGTATCCCTTTATGTTTTCCTTTATTTATCATGAACACATGGTGTGGAACGATTCTCAACTTCTCGTGCCCATAAATAGCACCAGACCACTCTCTGCGTCAGATATAATATAAACAACAGGACCATTGACAGTTACACTGTTCGACTTAGAAGGATCGGCTCCAGAAATCCCGGACAACTGAATAGAGGAAGTCATGGCGATACTCCAATAAGAAAAGCGGATCCACTCATCCATGTTTTGCGGACTAGGCATTTCGGCAGTATTCCAATATAAACTCTTGAAGTCTTGATTCAGTAATGAATAATAGTCTTTTACAATGAAACTCGAGGAAACGTCCGGCATGATGACCGACAAATCTTTGGCAACTTGATTCTTGCGAATGGATTCCCATTTTTCCGCATCAAGATGATTTATAAGATCCTTGACCGATGATTTCTTATCTGGAAGCAGGGCTGTGAAACGAAGTTGACTTCCAACGATTGGCAGTGTATAAGAGGTATGATCCAACCCCTCCTCGACAAGCGGCCTGGAACTGTCAATAACTCCTTTAAGACAACTTAAAGCAACCAGATAGTATCCATAATAATCTACACCCTTGACCTTGAGATGGGGCAAGGTGTCTATCAGGCCATATGATTTCTCCTTAGCCCATAGATCACCAGGTCTTTCACCGGAGGGTAAAGAATCATCATATATAGAATAATTCGCATGATAGCACTTCTTGTATATATCATTCATCTTTTCGGGAAACTCTCCCCGGTTATACATCATGACCAAATTTGAAACAGACACTGGCGCTTGGGTATTACTTATATCTGAGAGCCTTTCTGTCAAGACCCTGAAATAATCATTAAACGAGGAGTCTAAAAGAAGTTCTTTGTCCGCATTAACCTCCGTATCCATTTGGTTGATCATCAAAGCCTTAATAATCTGTCCACCCAGAGGACTAAAAACCATGTCCGGTTTATCTTCAGCAAATAAGGAATAAGCATCGGAAAACATCTTGAATCCGAATTCATTGCTACCCTTGACATAATCAAATAACGAGGGCTCCGGATTGTCGAGAGAGGACGGTCTGGCTATTGATGGCCTACTATTCATATTGACATACTCAACAACGATTTTGTCGTCGCAAGAACATATCAAAATGAAAGGAATAAGGAAAGCTAATTTAATTGTCTTATTCTTCATTGTGAAATTCCCTTTAGCATGATTAAATCGGTTGCTTATACAAATATAACAAAAAAGAGGCTGACTTTCTTTAAAGCCAGCCTCCTTTTTATGTGCGATTTGTCTTGACGGGTTACTGTCCTTTCTTGCGGGCAGCGTACATGATCTTAAGGGCGGAGCAGCGCCTTAGCTCCTGCTTCACGTCCGTCACAATACCCATCCTGACATCTTCGTCAGCTTTAATGTCGACCTGCATCAACTGTCTGTCGGCCTCGCTCATAGCGTCGCGCTCGGCGGCGATGAAGTCACGGATGTCGTTGGTGGTCTTGAAGGAATCGTTGAGCTGGATCCTAGCCTCGGTT